>Ga0099825_1004276_pt1 | contig 18768 bp, 15 predicted proteins | sample SiratroredBW_FD_76838 | JGI IMG/M metagenome (GOLD analysis project Ga0099825, IMG submission 76838) | Root nodule microbial communities of legume samples collected from California, USA - Siratro red BW | ecosystem: Host-associated > Plants > Roots > Nodule | place: USA: California | collected... | reverse complement strand
ATATATATATATATATATATATATTTAATTAAGATAATTTTTAGAATGGATTAAAATCTCAACATATTTTAAAAAAATCAAAATGTTAACATTTTGTGATAACAAAATTATTATGGAAGAAGATTCGTACCATCAAAATTTTAAAAACTTTGAGTGACTCAAAATTATAGTTTTAAATTATGTAATTTTGGTAAAGGAATGATAACATTTTAGATTTGTTTTTTTTTTTTTTAAATATTAGAATAACATTGAAAGTTCAACATGAGAAAAAACAAGCCCAATTTAAATTATATCTTTGACTTTAGTTATTGAACATATCCATCACCTGTATTATTAATAGCAGTGAAAAATATACACTTTGTAATTTAAATAAAAAAGTAAAAAAATAATTTTAATTATATAATCAAATTTGTTTGTAGCGTGTTATTGGAAGACGAGTCATTTAAAAAATGTAAATAAAATTATAGGAGATAAATAATATTCGTAGTTACAAAAGTAAAATAGGTATAGCAAAAATGACACATCCTCTTTGTATATAGTTTTAGATAACTGTGTAATAACAAGTATATTATACCAGTGTTAAACTTTTAAAATATTTTTAACGTATTTTCTCAATTTATGTTTAATGACAAATTTTAATTTCCCACACAATTTTAATTTTTTGTAACAACATTTTTCGATCATTATATACTTTTTTTAAAAAAAAAAACAATAGAATAGTATATAAAGTTACATTTAAAATTACTACTTCCAAAAATTTATATATTTTTTTACTTAAATGATTTATTGTCTCTCTTTATTTATTATTAAGTAATGTAATAACACGTCTCACATAATCTAATCACATATCTAATATACAATAGAATAATTTCAATGAAACTAGATGATAGTTGACATATTTATTTATATTTAAAAGTATAGTAGTTTAAGTATTGTGATTTATTCATAATTTGATTTGCCTAAAGGTAGACACTACTTAGGATTGTAAATTGGATTATTTGTGTAAACATCTCAACAAGTAAAACACTCACTAATGGTCATTCAAACCTCTTAGAGTATCTCAACAAACATTTAAATAGATTGGAGAATACTTTGAATGAAGTAATGAATAAAATTAATCATTTTAAATATAATTTTATTAATTTATGTAATTTTGAGGTGAAAGTAGTTTAGTTTTTTTAATATTTTAAAATATTGTTTTTCAAATATTATAACCCTTTCTCTCCCAACAAATTTTCACCTAAGTGAAACAAAAACCTCAATCTTTCCAAAACCTCTCTCTCTCTCTCTCTCTGTCCTTTCTCTCTTCATCTCTTTGCAATGGCTTCCATCCCCACACTTTCTCCATCCCTACCCACACTCTCCCCTCACTCCTCACTCCATTCCAACTCCAACCACTGCACTCTCCCTCCCACCTCTCTCTTCGGCACCAGGATCACCCTCCCACGCGCCACCTCATCATCCCGTTCCCTCCCCAATACCAATTGCCGTGCCACGTCAGCAACGGTGTCGTTTAGCCTCCCCACCCCGTAAGTTTCTCTCTGCAACGTCTCTGAACCCTTCCCACGGTGATGGGTCTCTCGAATTTCCTTCTGGGTCGTCTCGGATTGCTGAAAGTTTCCACCTTTTTTTTTTTGTTTTTGCAGAAAACCCCTTGCTGCTGCGCCGGAGAAAACCCCGAAGTGAGTCTACTTGTTGCTGCTGCTCTTGTTCACGTTTTCCAGTGTGGTAATTGGTTTTGTGTGTATGTGTTTGACGGTTGTGTTTGCTTCAGGTGGTCGGCGAGGGCTATAAAATCGTTTGCAATGGCGGAATTGGAGGCGAGGAAGATCAAGTTTCCCAACACGGGAACCGAGGCTCTTCTGATGGGGATTTTGGTTGAAGGTATGTTGCAATTGCTGTTTTTCAATTTCAGCAATAGCCTTGAAAACTAGTGCTTCTATCATTGAATCCAACACTTTGGCTCAAATCTACAGTTAATAAGTTGTTATGTGTGTGTTAACAAAGTTATATCTTTGATAATAAGATTTGTTATCACTAAAAACATAATAAGCTCTCATATATGTAATGTTAGACCAAATAATGTGCTATTAGTTTTTGACAAGGCCTAAACCTTTTACACTTATCTAGGAGATAAAAAAATAAGATGGTAAAATGAATTAAGTTGTTTCTGTAAAGCTATATTCAACTCATGCACCTTACCTTTTGAGAAGTTAAATGAATTTTTTTTTTGTATAAATGTTTAGTGTGTAAGTTGATTTAATTTACAAGAGAATTTCAATTTATTTTACTTCTAAATTTCTTTTTTCTCTTGGTGCTTATGAAGAAAGTTGTGCAGACATGCATGTCTTGTTGCATGGACACCAGTAAAGATGTAAATTATGTTTTTTGAATGGTTATGGGGGTTTGGGAAAATGTCTTTTTTTCCTGTTTTATCCTTCCAAATGAGTTATGGGTTCAACAATAATATATCACGAGGTAGACATACTCAAGTTTTCATTGAAGATGATCATGTCCTTGTGGCTTCTCCCACTACATTTTGAGCGATTGTATTCATGTTTCATACTTCATTATTATTGAAAGAAAAATGGTATCATGTGCATGGCTGTCACTATAACTTCAGATGCTGTGAAACCTAAACCAAGTTTGCCATTGAAAGTTTGGCACTAGAATGTACTTCATTTCTTGTAGTTGAAATAAATTCCATTTTAAATCTTTTTGGCAAGATCCTGTGTCTGAATTCCTAAAGGTATTTTATTTTCTTGAATACTTGATCAATTTAAATATTGCTCTGCTTTGTGCCTTTAGTATACCCTTATGATGCATGAATACGATAAGAGTATTGGATACATGTCGTATATGGTACAACAATTCATCTCATCTTAAAAAATATAGGATATGATATGTTCAGATACGTTCAAGGTATATATTTATGCATATATATAATTCACAAAAATCATTATTAAATATTTCTCCAAATGTATACACAAAAAGTGGAAATGAGAGTTGCTTCTATCAACATTGCTTGTTTTTTAATAAAGTGGCACTCAAATATCAAATCCTGAAAATGATTTCATGGAATAAGTCACAAATCCTAAATCCTAAACCCTAAATCTTAAACTTGATGAATGTATCGATTCACCTTAGTCATTTCTTGTTTTCTTTTCAGGAACAAGTAGAGCTGCAAAATTCTTAAGAGCTAATGGAATTACTCTTTCAAAAGTACGTGAAGAAACTATAAATCTACTTGGGAAATCTGACTTGTATTATTTCAGCCCTGAACATCCCCCTTTGACTGAACCAGCCCGGTTAGCCCTTGATTGGGCTATTGAGGAGAAACTGAAATCAGGTATGCATGGTTCCTGCTATGACGAGGAACAACTAGTATCCCCTGTGAATTACAGCTTTTACAAACTAGATTCATTGTTCCATTTAGGATTTTCCTTTTCCAAAATTTCCATTTGTTACTTATTATTGGATGAAGTGAATCAATTGGTGCGTTTGTGTTCTCAAGTAGAAAGAAGTTGTGCCTCTTTTAATCAAAAGATGCTGAAGTATGAAACTTAATTTTAGATGACATCATTTTTTCAACATTGCTGAACCAATTCTGAAAATTTGGTAATATGAAGACCTTCTCAAATGCAGTTAGCTTTAAAAACTTTGTTAATTATATTTTCAGCTGCTGAGCTTTTTTGCAAACTTTACTTAACCCCTAAACAAAATTGCCAGTGATTTTGTTCTCTATACTTTTCCTATATGAATAGTTTTAGTCTTTGCTGTCGAGTAACAATGTTAATTGATAGTCACATTCACAACTCAGTGACTTGTCACATGATCAAGGAGTCTGATGAGACAGCCACATGATCCTGCTATCTAGTGATCTTGATTTTTTTTTTACGTTTTCTCTTGTGTATTTACTAAAATTATGATATAAAATGTAGGTGAAGGAGGAGAAATAAACGTGACACATATACTCTTAGGAATTTGGTCACAAAAAGAATCAGCAGGTCAATTGATTTTGGCTGGTCTAGGTTTCAATGATGAAAAAGCCAAAGAACTTGCTAAAACAGTAAGTCTCAAGCTTTGTTGCTTTTGCTGGCTGACACCTTAATTTTAATGTATAAATATGGTTTCTGTTTCTTGCAGATTGATGGAGATGTTGATTTGAGTTTCAAAAGCCAAACTTAAGAAATGTCTTGCTCTAATGGTAGATTTCAAATACTGTTTTGTACTCCATTTTGGAGGTGATGCATTTCTTATTTTTTTTTAATCTATACAAGTTTTGTGGAGGTCAATTTTTAAGCAGTGTGTGATGGTGGAAAGGCAATCACACACTGCATCATTTCTGCCTTGTAACTTTTCACTTTTTTTTTGTATCTCTGTACAATTTTCCTAACCACGAAGCTTTTTCATTATGAAATTAAAATTGTAATGGACCCTCAAAAGATCTTATAATCTGTGAAAAAATGATGTGGTGTTATAAGATTCTCAAAATTAAGATGAATAGCTAATAAATTATGGATGATATAAGATTCATTTGAAATGAGAGAAATTGAACAAAGTAAACATACCCTTTCTTTTGTAATGAGAATTTAATTTTTAAATAGGTCAAGTTATTATTTGGTTTTGTAATGAGAATTTATTTTTTAAATAGGTCAAGTTATTATTTGGTTCTATAGAATCCTCAGTTTGTGAATTTTGTTCTATTCATTTTCTGATTTTAGTTACAATTAAGCATGGGATAAAAAAAATTAAAATTTTAAAATCTGAATACTTACATTGCAGAAAAAAACAATAGAGATTAAAATTATGAATTAAAAATTAAAGGCGATCGAAATTATCATTTTATTATTTTAAGTATTTTATTAATTGTTACTATACGGGTAAGGACATTTTTGTAACAACTTTGTAATCATAGGATTGAAATTATCAGCAACATTAATTTTAAATTGATAGACGGAATAAATTGATTCCTGTTTAAAATATAAAATAATTAGTTTTTTGAAAATAGCAAACCAAATTGACTTAAAAACAAAAGATCAAATATATAATTTAGTCCAAAATTTAAAACGATTTCAAATATTTATTTAATATATTGTTGTTTTGTATTTCGATTTCTATTTTAATCTATATTTTTTTTTTCAAAAATTACCCGATTTTAACAAATTTATGATTTTGTTTTAAATTTATAATCAAATTATACAAGTCATATAAGCATTTCCAATTTAGTAATAATAATAATATGCAAGCTAATGTGTTCCAATATCAGGCATTGGCAACTCTCATTTACAAAGCATATATATATATATATATTTATGTTAGAAAAAATAATTTTGTTGTTTTTAATAAGATTTTATAGTTGAGCTATTTTTTGTGTGAATTCAAAATAAATCAAAAAACAAAAATACTAATCCCTCAGACTTTTAGGTCAAGGATTGACTTTTGACCACAAATGCTCCTCCATAAATAAACATGGAGTTTACAAAGTATAATTATCTATCTAACATACATATCAGATCGATTAATCTTAATTTAAACCCGTATTTTAATACATTCAATAATTTAAGTTGAGTTTATGAAAATGAATTATATCCAACTATAAAATAAGTAACTTTAAAATTCTTTCTCAACTCATGTTTAAATTAGGGTTTTTATTTAATAACTCTTTTCGTTTTTACCAGCAACTGTAAAACATCACATTATTATATATATATTTTCCAATTTATTCACGAAAATAACACAGACGATAACATATAATTTCAAAAAATTCAATAATAGTAATCTAAATGAGATTCCTTTTAATATACTCTTTAATGTAATGTAAAATCACTTTTCTTATTTTCTTTTGTTTTACTCTTCCAAATAACCCTCAAATTTGATTTCATTCAATTTTTTAATTTTTTTTATAACTTCTAAACTTTCTACTCTTTCACATTACATTTGTTTTCTCAATATATTACTTTATAATACAATAACACAAAAACATATATATATATATATATATATATATATATTAATTTTATAGCTAATATACACATTAATATAATCATAATTAAATTAAAACAGACACCAGTCTTAATAATTATAGAATGTCACTAAAATTTATTTATTAATTTCTTCCAAAAAATTTCGAGCCAAACTCAAATTCTTTCCCTCGCCGCGGAGAGTGAACTACACTGACACATATCAGACTCAGGGACGCAGAAACACTCTGTTCTGCCAAACCCAAACCCTAATCGAGGGTTTAAGCTTCGAAAACATAAGCCAATCCTTTTCTCTTCAACCGTTTCAGTTCCGAATCAGAATCTCGCGCGTCTCCTTCAACCATGAGTTTCGCGGCGTATAAGATGATGCAATGTGCCACTGGAATCGAGAACTGCGCAGCTGGCTTCCTCACGCATTCACGCGCCGACGCCGTTCCTCTTCAGACCGACGACCTAGACGCCGAGTGGCCCTCCCGCCCCCGCCGCGTCGGCCCCCTCCCTAACCTCGTCGTCACCGCCGCCAACGTCCTCGAAGTCTACATCGTCCGCGTCCAGGAGGACCAGCCGCCCAAGGCCGCCGACCCCCGCCGCGGCACCCTACTCGATGGAATCGACGGAGCCTCTCTTGAGCTCGTCTGCCACTACAGGTTTCGCCTCTGTCCACTTACCTCTTCTAGAGTTTGAATTGTGCTTAGATTAGCTCATTTTGAAGAAATTATAATAAGCGATTATTTCCTCGAGATCATACGTTTTGAGCTGAGTAGGGTAGTCGTGTGGATTTGCTGCGGGGAGCAACTAACGAGGTTCGAATTCCCGCGGAGAGAGATGCTCATATGGAGTGTTTGTTCACTTGTTCTGGAGTCTGCATTGTGATTAGAGTAGTTTATTTAAAGAAATTGTAAAAATAACGATTACTTGAAATGATCTGGACTAGACATTTGAGTTGTGGTAGTTGTATGGACTTGCTGGAATTAGATTGTTTAGTGCCAATAAGGGGTGGGTTGATTCTAGTGTAAAAGGTTAATTTCTATAATGTGGCGAACAACTAACAAGGTTCCAATTGCCGTTGAGAAGAGAGGTGCTCATAAGTGTTTGTTCACTTGTTCTAGAGTCTGATTGGATTGGCTTATTTTAAGTAGTGGCAATATAGTTTGTGATAATTAACTGGGTTAATGTTCAGCTTTGTCAGTTTGCTGAATTTACTGATGGAGTTGAATGTGGAGTATCTTATGCTGCAATGTAAATCTAACCGTGTTGCTTATGCTGGAACATAAAATATGAAATTTGTAGATATTTATATTTTCTTAAATATTGTTTTGTATAGGTATGTTGTGGATTGAGCTATGGAAATACTTAATGTTAATCAAGTGGGTTTCCTTAATGATGTCAGGATATTGAGTAGATTGCATTTGCTTCTTTTAGCTGTTAATTTTACTGACCGACTCAAAATTGTATGCTAATTTAGAATGTGAAGTTTGGAAAATTTATTTTGTTTTATTTTCTATAGTATTGTGTGGATTAGGTTAAAGGAATTTAGTTAGTGATCCTTGCATGGGTTTCCTTGATGATAATGGGAATGTTGGACATGACCTTGGTTATTTGCTTCTTTAATCTATTGGATTTAGTGATTGATTTTGGCATCTTACTTGACACATGTTATTATAAATATGATTCAGGTTGCATGGTAATGTTGAAACCATGGCCGTGTTGAGCATTGGAGGTGGTGATGCCTCTAGGAAGAGAGATTCTATCATCTTAACTTTTGCAGATGCAAAGATTTCAGTTCTCGAGTACGATGATTCTATTCATGGACTTCGAACTAGGTGAGTGCATATGTATTAGCTTATGAACAAAATATGCTATTGTTCTGTTAAATTATGTTCCTAATAGTGTGATATTTGGCTCTACACTGCTGTTAACTAAAAATGAAAAGAATCATTAGTGGAAAAAATAGCCTTCAAATTTGGTAGGAGTTTCGTTGAAAATGGATTTATCCGACTCTTAGTATACACATTTTATGCTACTTGATTGATTGATATTAAAATTGTTAGCTACTTAGTTGAATTGTAGAGAAATCGTATACTATTTGAATGTTATGAGTGGATGTGTGGACATTGTTAAATTAAATTAGATTAAATAGTCTTAAATAGAATTTATTTCATTCGAGATTCTCTCTTCTTCCCTCTCATACATCCTAAGAGAAGGAAAAACACACTCTAAATTTTAAACTCCTTTGTATTATTCTCAAGTTGGTATCAGAGTGGATCGATTCCACTCTGCCTGTCTGGCACGGTCACTGTCGTCCGTTGCCGTTTGTCGCCGGAGTTTTGTCGTCTAATGCTTTGGTCAGGTGTGCCTCGAGGAGTGCAACCCAACCCTTGTGGTTGTCCAAATTCCAACCGATGTGCCACCGTGTGCCGTACAACCGCCGCCGCTGCCCTTGCACGTGTGTCTCATGCGTTGCCTTCCAATGGTCAGAATCTTCCCGGATAACAACAGTTTGAGTTGCTTGGGCATTCTCAGCCAGTTTATGCCCTCAATCCTTCGTTTCGAGACCGTTTGGTGAGTCTTCTTGTGTTGAACACGATTTCTCTCACTTGAAACCTGAAGTTTCTCTCTCTAGAAACCATAGGATGGCTGCTGCTCTTCTTTGTTGCATTACTAGACTATGTTCTTGCCTCTACCTTGTTCAACATGTCTTCTGGGACTATTCCCTCCTTTCCTGGGACTCCTTCCATAACTTCGTGAAAAAATGGGAAACATTATTTATCTTGGTCTGCTTCAGTTGAACTTTGGTTCTTTGATCAACGTTTCCATGATCATTTAGAAGAAGTTGGGAGTTTAGTTCCACCAGATCAAATTTAACAGTGGAAGAAAACTGATTTTCAGCTTTGTGCTCTACTTTGGCAATCAATAGAACTCAATATTTTGAGCACTTTGTCATTTAAAACATGTATTTCCTTTTGGAAAAAGGCCCAAATTATTTTTGCGAATGATATCCAAAGTCTCCATGATTTGGCTAATCAATTGGCTTCTCTCAAGGAGTTTGATACCATGACTTCTTATTGTAATGACTCAAGTTGGCCCATTGCCATTCGCAAAGATACTCGATTTACCAATAATCCTCATCCTATTTACAATTTTCTTAGCTACCTTAGGTTGTCCCCTTCATATTTTTCCTTTATTTCTTGTCTCTTTTATTACTATTCCTAAAAGTGTGATAGAAGTGCTTGATCATCTTGGGTGGTGACAAGCCATGCTTATTAAAATGCAAGCTCTTGAACATAACGAATCGTGAGAGTTAGCTCCTCTTCTTGGGAAGAAAAAGTGGGCCGTCATTTGGTCTGTGCCATTAAGGTTGGACCTAATGGCGAAGTTGATCACATCAAAGCTGGACTGGTGGCTAAAGGATATACTTAGATCTTTGGGCTTGACTACAGTGATACTTATTCTCCGACCAAAATGACTAGTGTCCGACTTTTCCTTGCCATGACATTCATTCGTTATTGGCCCCTTCATCAAATAGATATAAAAAATGCTTTTCTGCATAAGGATTTAGAGGAGGAAGTCTACATGGAGCAACTTGTTGAGTTTCTTGTTTAGAGGGAGTCTGGTTTGGTTTGTAAGTGGCATTGCTCTCTTTATGGTCTCAAGCAATAGTGCTTCGTTTGGAAAGTTTAGCCACATTGTTCAATCCTTTGGGATGAAATGCTGTGAGGTAGACCACTCTGTTTTCTATTGTCACACCTCCCCTGGAAAATGTGTGTACTTAATTGTGTATGTTGATAATATACTGATCACAGGGAATAATGCTGCTAAATCTCTCAATTAAAGAAGCTTGAGCTTAAAAGTAGCTCAATCAAGGGAAGAGTTGTAATCTCTCGAAGGAAATATGCTCTTGACATCCTAAAAGAGTTAGGTATGATTGATTGCAAAACAGTGGATTGTCCCATGAATCCAAATCAGAAATTAATGGTAGAACAAGAAGTTTTCTTTGATCCGGAAAGATATAGAAGACTGGTTGGATGACTCATTTATCTCACTATGACTGGACCAAATTTGTCTTTTGAAGTTGGTGTTGTGAGTCAATTCATGCAAAATCCTTGTATTGGTCACTGGAATGTTGCCATTCGTATTCTAAGATATCTCATAAAGACTGTAGGACAAGGACTACTTTATGAAGATAAAGGGAATACCCAAATCTTTGTGTATTGTGACACTAATTGGGCTGGTTCGCCTACGGATAGACGTTCTACCATAGGTTATTGTGTTTTGCTTGGAGAAAATGTTATCAAGAAACAAAATGTTGCTTGATCATTTGCTAAAGTTGAGTATAGAGCAATGACACCCTCACCTATGAGCTTATATGGGTAAAATAATTCCTACAAGAATTAGATTTTTGTGAGATTCAACCAATGAAGATATATTGTGATAACTAAGTGGCTCTCCACATTGCTTCCAATCCAATGTTCCATGTAAAGAAATTGAAATTGATTGTCATTTTATTTGAGATAAGTTGCTGTCCAAGGAAATTTGTACTACATTTGTCGGATCAAATGATCAACTTGCAAGTGTACTAACAAAATCCTTAAGAGGACCTCAGATTGAATATGTTTGTTCCAAGCTTGACACATACAATTTGTATGTGCTAGCTTGAGGGGGAGTGTTAGATTAAATGATCTTTCATTTCAGATTCTCTTCTCTTCCCTTTAATACATTGTATCTGGTCTATCTAAAATATGCATTGGATCTGGTCTATATAAAGTAGTTATAAATATGAGATCTTAAGAGAGGGAAAGACATACTCTCTAAATTTCAAATTCCTTTGTATTATTCTCAAGTGACATTCTAGTTCAACATGGTAGGGTGGGAGCCTAGGTTGAATCCTCTCATGTATTAGAAAGTTGTAGTCGAAACCTCTCAATGTGGTAGGGTGGGAGACTAGGTTGAATCCTCTCATGTATTAGAAAGTTGTAGTCGAAACCTCTCAATGTGGCCTGGTTATGGAAATGACTGGCATTGTGATGAAAATTTAACTATGTTCAGTCTAGGTTGGGGTACTTTTGTTATGTTTGTTTTACTTGTTAAGAGAGACATGTTTTTATTTGGATGATATTTGACTGCAGTGATATAAGTCTACCATTGTCTTTTGGAGGGGTTGAATTTGGAAGATGTACAGGGCTTGCATAAAGCACACTGTTACCATTTCTTTTTATTTTGTTGTTTACGGCCAGGGTATTGAATATAACATAAAACAGTTAGTTCATTGACTTGTAGCATGCCAGTACTCAGTTGAGGATCATAATTCAAGTCATTTTACATCAAACTCATATCTCTTGTGTAAAGGCTTTAGTTTATGTCTTGTCTTTAACTCTTGTTTCTACCTCCTAGTTCTTTACATTGTTTTGAGGGTCCAGAGTGGCTTCATCTGAAAAGAGGAAGAGAACAATTTGCAAGAGGACCGGTGGTAAAGGTTGATCCTCAAGGCAGGTGTGGTGGAGCTCTGATATATGATTTGCAAATGATAATACTAAAGGCTACTCAGGTTTATCCTCTATGCCTTGTGAATTTGAAATACTTTATTATATACTAATTTTTTTTATACTTGTTTATTAAAAAAATCATTGTTCACTAGAATTCATTTTTTCATGCACATGCACTAGAAAGTAGGATTTGGCTTCAAGTTTTAGGATGTCTAGTAGTGTTGTTGCAGGTTCTGTTGTAAATTCCTCATCTTTTGTCCAAATAGGGATAAATCTGTTTTTGTAAACCTGTTTTGAAAGTCCAAGGTTCCGTCCAAGGTTCCATCCAAGGCAATATCATTCATTTGAATTGCTGTTACATAAAAGGATTGATACAAACGATTTGTTGTGGATTTGTAAACCACTTGAAGGTTTCCCTCCATTGTGTTTTGTTCTTCAATTTGTTTTACATCAATGGACCCTGAGCGTGTTCTAGTGTCACATCTTCAATTTGCTGTCATTCTATCCCGTTATTATAACGAAATGTCAATTATTTTCTTATTTCTCCTTCGATTCTTGTGTTGCTTGAAATCATTTCATAGCTACAGATCAAGCTTTCAGGGTTAAACATTCTTTATCTGTTTTTGTGTATTTGGTGGGATTTCAATCACTTAAATGGCGATTAACCTATCTAGGAATTCCTATGGGTGGTAATCTCTTGGTCCACACCTTTAGTAACTCTTAGAAAGTGAACTTTAAACTAATTCAATCTCATAAAATCTAGGAGTTCCTATGGGTGGTAATCTCTTGGTCCACACCTTTAGTAACTCTAAGAAAATGAACTTTAAACATACTTCAATCTCGTAATCTCTTGGTCCACACCTAAGAAAATGAACTTTAAACATCAATCTCATAAAACTACCATATAAGGTGAGTTTGCACTCACTTATATTGTATAATTTGACCATATATTTAGCTGACGTGAGATTTCTAACACAACCCCTCAAACACCGAGAACTAGGCATCTTGAGCATGAGACTAGATATTTGTGGGTGGTCTAATAGTTGGTCGCATGATAGGCTTAATAAACCTGACGAGAATAGACCCTAATACCATCTTAGAAAGTAGACATTAAGCCAAACACAATCTCAACCAGGGTTTGTACTCACTTATATACTATAATTTGACTATATTTCTAGTTGATATGAGATATCCGTTAAGAACGTTTCACTTGACAGATGTCCGAGTAGTTCAACAGTTTTATGGATGCTTTCTTTTTCTAACTTTTTCACTGATTGGGTTTCTGTAATTCAGGTATCTCTGTATAATATCCCACTGTACTGTATCAATCTATATAGTTTCTAAGAGTTTCTTATTCTATTGTATATCGGTCTCTACTTTGTTCCTAAAAACTCTTTATTTTATTAAAATATCTGTACAGTAGTAAGACATTTATGGTGCGGACATTTTACTTTTAATATAATTAGGAAAACTGTATTTCCAGAGAGGATTTAGGTCTTGTGGATAAATTTCTCATGCCAATTTAGTGGTTTTAATGGACTAGGAATTAAAACAGCTAGGTACCACTGCAACAAGCTATCCGAGTAGCGATTTGGTACTTTTGGTTAGAGAGAGTGCCTTAATTTTTAGGATAGTGTCATACAACCACTCTACTCCTTTCAGATAAGTTGGTTGTCTTGCTTAGCAAGTGATTGTAGGCGCATATTAATGCAGAAGAAGAATGGGATCCAATCTAAGGGACATTACCAGGTTACTTGACCTTTTGTTTAATAATTTTTAATTAACTGACGCAAACGACCTGTTGTAACCCAGCGTTGCATTCTGTAATCGACCTAACAGTTAAAATCAATTGTAATTCATTTTGTTATTTTATTTCTCTTAGGAAAATTCTCTTTATCAATTATATTTTTTTATTGTCTTTTAATCTTTTAATTCTTGTATTTTTTTTTTTTGTCAGGCTGGTTCTGGTTTAGTCGGGGACGATGATGCGTTGGGATTTTCAGGAGCAGTTGCTGCACGCATTGAGTCATCTTATATGATAAACCTCCGTGACTTGGATATGAGGCATGTAAAAGATTTTACATTCGTTCATGGTGAGTGAAGACAATATTAATTTTTATCAACTTGTATCTTTTATGTATTTATAAATTATAAAATAAAAGTTCCAGCTCTTCTCGAGATGGAATTTAGGTTTAGTTTTTTTTCATAAAAATTGGAGTCATGGTTGTTTTTCACAACATCAATATTAGAAGTTTCTAAAAATGTATTGTACTCTTTTCTAATTTTGTGGGTGGTGGAGTGAAGAAAATTGGACATAATCCAAAAGCTACAAAATTAAGAAAAATGAAACCATCTTCGGCAAAGATGACCCCCTATATCAGCAGTAATAAGTATGGATAAATCTCTATAAGGGACAGGAATCACATTAACTTCAGGAGAAAGTTGCTGGCTCCAGTTGATGAGCCATTCTGCAAATTTATTTCCCTCACCGTGAAATAGAACTCGTAACTTTAATATAGCGATAGTAAATGTGACAAGAAAAAGAGTTTGTCTTTGTAACTGAAACCTGCCTTAGTGCAACACAAAAATTATTCCTGTTAGTTTGGAAGGCCACTATTGACATTCAATAAAATTTAGGGTGCAGCTGTATAAACATTTTAATTGCATGTTTATTTAATAAGCTCTTATCACATGATAGCTTATGTCATAAAGTTAATCGGGAAACTTATTGAACAAAACAAAGTGAGTTTATTTTGACAAGTGTCATTGAAAAGCACATTTAAAAAAGCTAATAAGAGGTTATAGGAGTACAAGTTATATTTATAAGCCGAAATAAGTTCTGTATAAACTCTTCCAAACACCACCACACCACATCAGTTGTGTGAAATACTTGCTGAAAATTTGTTTTCGAGAGCAATGATAAATCATAAAATGGGATTTTATTCTTTTTTTAACCCCAAGGCCCTATGTGGTCGTGAAGAGAGAAATAGAGGGAATGGAAATCGAGAAGAAATAAGTTGAAAAATGAGAAATAGGTAAGAATGAAATTGAATTTAATTGTTTGGCAGAACAGAAATAGGTAAGAAATAGAAAGGTTTATAGAAGTTGAGTAATTAGATTGATTTGATAGAAGATAAGGAGATAGAGAGACTACTAAAAAAGTGAGAAATAATGAAATGGTTCCACCATTTTAAAAAAATATTTCTTCTCTTTTCTTTCCACACCAAACACACATTACTTTTCTCCCTTCCCATCGTTCTCCCTCCACTCAGCCAAACAAGGCATAATGGTTTTGCACATTAATTCGTTAGTTAAAACACACATTCTGTTTTCTATATGCATGTATTTAATTCATTTTCTTTACTTGGTAATTATAATACATGGTTCAAATGCATAAATAAGCATTTATTGTGTTTGTGCGCAATAAAAGATTGACCGTTGGTTTGGTTCAAGTGACATGTTTCTTAAATTTGTTTCCTGTTTGCTTATTTGGTAGCCCTCTTTTATAACTTGAATAATTAGTTGTGTTGTTTCTGGATCAAAAACTGAATTAACTAATTTTGTAATTTACAATCATTATTTAAAAATCAAAATAATAATGGATTATGATTGGGTGCTTTATTGCATTACTTGTGTATCTATTTTCTTTGCATAAAAAGATATTAATATACATAAGTTTGTGTTATTTTTTAGTTGACAAGTATTGATTTAACTTTTCGTACAGGCTATATTGAACCTGTAATGGTTATTTTACATGAACGTGAACTCACTTGGGCTGGGCGTGTCTCATGGAAGCATCATACTTGCATGATATCAGCACTTAGTATCAGCACAACCTTAAAGCAGCATCCACTTATTTGGTCAGCTGTTGTAAGTTCGACGTAGATGCCTAGACGGCACTTCAATGTTATTTTCAAAACTGACAATAGCAATATGGAAGATTTTTACCGTCCGCACTTCAATATCTTAGAGAAGCTGGAGTATTTAAGATATGGCTGGTTTATTAACCTCCTCATTGGTGTTTGCTATGTATTTCTTTTTTATTTTGAATTTTCTTTTCATTGTATAGATTTTGTTTTTGTTTACACTTAACTTGTAGGCAAACAAAATTAGTGGAACGAATAGTGTCTATTATGTTTAAACACTTTTGGTTTTGTTGTCCCTGAACATGTAGGCTAACAAAAGTGAATTTGAGTAATGGTGTCTATTTTATTGTCTTTTTGTTTAACAATTTACCACCCCTTCCATCTGAGATCTCTTTAGTAAGTGATTAATCAATTTGCCCATCTAGCCCTTATGGTTTGAATAATATTTCCTCATGGAAATGATATGTATGTCTGAAGTTCAGCATCTTTTAACTTCTGCTAATTGTTTTTCCCTCTTTTTTAACACGCTAAACTGTTTTTTTGTTAATTTGTCTGTTGTATTAATTTTGCCAGAATCTCCCCCATGATGCATACAAGCTCCTTGCGGTGCCCTCCCCAATAGGTGGGGTTCTTGTAATAGGTGCTAACACTGTTCATTATCACAGTCAGGTAAATGAGTTGCCTAGGCATAGTTGTGTGGTGTCTTCTCAGTTTTTATTAATTGACAAAATATTTAATTGTAGTTTTGCGTGTATGTGTATTCTTGCATTTACAGTTTTTGGTTTACAAGATACCGGGAATAATCTAATTATATAGGTTGTTTTTGCAGTCTGCTTCTTGTGCATTGGCCTTGAACAGCTATGCTGTTTCACTTGACAATAGGTGGTGATTCTTTCTCTGTCATATACTCTTCATATAAAAGGAAATAACATTTAGGCATGAGTTTTTACAATTATTAACATTACCCCTCATTTTTCATACTCTGATTTGACATCCTCTTATGCACATTAATTATTTTCCTCGTGTTGTATTTGGATGTTAACTTTTATATCCCCAATTACCTTCCTTTTGTATTTCCAGTCAAGAGATACCGAGATCAAGTTTTAATGTGGAGCTTGATTCTGCCAATGCAACTTGGTTGTTGAGTGATGTGGCCTTGCTGTCTACAAAAACTGGGGAACTACTGTTGCTTACTCTTGTTTATGATGGAAGGTATGCTGCTTTTCCATTTTATCTCCCTCGTACGCATTCTTTATGTCGTGGGTATAATGTTCATTTTAACTGATTAGGAGGTAGATGTGTGGATTGATAGTACACTCCAGCTGACATATAATAGGAATGTGTCTTTTACATGCATAAAAGAAAATCTTACAAGTCTTTCAGTGTTCTGTAGTTACATGGTCACATTCTTTATGTTGTGGGTCATGTGTTCATTCTGAGAGTACACTCCAACTGACTTATGGTAGGAATATGTTCTTTACTGCATACAAGAGAATCTTACAAGTCTTTAATTCTTCTGTGGTTTATCTTTTTTTCTTTGTCATTGTATCATCTTACGCTACTTTTATGAAAGTGGAAGGTGTTTTTCTGCACCCAACATCTTTAAATTTTTTTTTTATCAAAGGAAGAGAAAATAGTTAAGTTTTTAAATTTGTCGTCTATAGTAGATGGGTAGATGTAAATCATTTTGAAGAATTCTGGAGTAGCGAGATTGAAGAAAAAGAAAGAGTTGATGTACTATCCCCTCTTGCAACCATTGTTGTATTTTCATGTGTTTAAGACATTACTAAACACAATTATGATAGAACCTCCTCTATACATAAATCAACAAATATTTATTTCATTCAGGGTTGTACAGAGACTTGATCTTTCCAAGTCAAAAGCTTCTGTTCTGTCATCTGTAAGTTTGAAAATTCTACACCTGTTGTCTTAATGTTGTTATAGATTCAAAGGTAACATTTTCAGATTAATTTTCATATTGACCATAGTTTTCCGTTATCTGCAATATTATGTAAGGGTATTACGACCATTGGGAATTCTCTGTTTTTTCTCGCCAGTCGGTTAGGGGATAGTATGTTGGTGCAATTTTCTTGTGGATCTGGTGGTTCAATGTTGTCATCCAATCTAAAAGAAGAGGTATGTAATGGATGTCTTGAATTTCTCTTCTACCTTCTTTTGATTGATAATTTCAAAACCATTTCTTTTAGTAGATGCAAATATGCTATTGAAGTTGAGGTTTGTTTTTGGTTCTATAAATATTTCTAGCAAAACTGCTCTTATCTTTTTTCGTTACTTTGTGTTCTCTATCACTGAAGTGATTTATAAAATATTCCCCTAGGCTGGTGATATTGAAGTGGAGGCTCCATCAAAGAGATTGCGGAGGTCACCTTCTGATACTTTGCAAGACATGGTTAGTGGTGAGGAGCTCTCCTTGTATGGGTCTGCTCAAAATAGAACAGAATCGGCTCAGGTAGTGTCTCGATATGGATAGAGGAAAAGTCTCGGGATTTAGTGGGCATCTTAATGTCTTCTAATTGTTTATAGATACATTCATTCTTTTTGTCTGTGGTGTTTTCTGAAATTCTTTTGCATATTAAACTTACTGAACTAGTTAAATAGTTATATTTTTGCTGCAGAAATCCTTCTCGTTTGCTGTGAGGGATTCATTGATTAATGTTGGCCCTTTGAAAGATTTCTCATATGGTTTAAGAATAAATGCTGATGCAAATGCTACAGGGATAGCCAAACAGAGTAACTATGAATTGGTTAGTAATTTTTATGTGTTACTCATTGTTTTAATCCAAGTTCTATTACTTTTGCTTAGATAGGAAAACAGGTTGGGAAGTTGAAGAAACCCTTGTACCACCTGCCTGTATAATAGTAGTATTCCATGGAGTTTAATTCCACTTAATTTCTTTTGATTTTCATATATTGAGCCACTATGCAGGTGTGCTGTTCTGGTCATGGAAAGAATGGTTCTTTGTGTGTTCTGCGGCAATCTATTCGTCCAGAAGTGATTACCGAGGTTTGTCCATGCTTTTCATTGGTGGGACATGTTTTAATATGTGAAATATGTTTAATCATGATGGTTATGTTTATGATATACTTTTGAAGTTTTTCTTATGATCAATGTAAAAAACTACTGACACTTCCATTTTTATATTTTATCACTACAATTGCAAAATAAATCCATTATTATTAGATACATCAAACGTTTGACTGTGATATACTACTTTCACCCATCTAGTTGTTTGTTTATCAATTTACTGAATGCTCTATAGAGAATCTCATGAGTTATGAATCAATTTCTGATTGACAACTTGCAAATGGTATGCAACATTCATAGTTTTTTTTTTTTTTTTTTTTTTTTTTTTTTTTTTTTTTTTTTTTTTTTTTTTTTTTTTTTTTTTTTTTTTTTTTTTTTTTTTTTTTTTT
>Ga0099825_1004273_pt1 | contig 18774 bp, 6 predicted proteins | sample SiratroredBW_FD_76838 | JGI IMG/M metagenome (GOLD analysis project Ga0099825, IMG submission 76838) | Root nodule microbial communities of legume samples collected from California, USA - Siratro red BW | ecosystem: Host-associated > Plants > Roots > Nodule | place: USA: California | collected... | reverse complement strand
TTAAAAAAATAAAAAAAAAAAAAAAAAAAAAAAAAAAAAAAAAAAAAAAAAAAAAAAAAAAAAAAAAAAAAAAAAAAAAAAAAAAAAAAAAAAAAAAAAAAGAGGTGAAAAAGAGGTCCCCTATCAGGATGTTAATAATAATTTGATCATTTTAGTAGCTAAAGAGTTATAGCAAGGCGAGAGGCAGATAAAATTGTTCATTTTAAGCATAACATGTCATAATTAGATGGTGTAGGTGTAGTTTCACCGAAGTGTCTGCCTCAATGCAAAAATTATATGTACAACCATCCATCTTATTTTGAGTAACTACTTTTTAGATTTTATATTCGTAAGTAATAAGTCTGAGTGAGTTGCACATGAAGTGGGCCAAGAGGGAACAAAACAAGGAACAGTTTAAGATGTGAAACAGGGGCGAGAAATATTTTTTAAAATATCTGGAGAAATCAACCATATGCTCAACACCAGTCATTTGCTAATTATGCCGACAGTTCAATCTCCCTCAATTTTTCCCAACCTTATTTCCCTCAATGCATATTTTTATTTTACCATTTCACAGAGGATAAAACGCCTCAGTTAGGCATAATGCTGATTCAAAAACTAGAAGGAACAAACAATTATCCCAGTAAAGTTGTAAAAAACACTTGATGCTTTAGTTGTGACTTGTTAGTATTATTTATCTCATACACTGTTAATAATGTGTTTTTAACTTATTTCACTTCGGTAATGTGGGTAATAAAGGTTACATTGTAAAACTAAAGAATAACTTCAATGAGCTGAATCTAAGTTTGTCTTTCTTAAATAAGTACATAAACAAGGATAAGTATGTTGAGAATTTACTGTGGTGGAACCTACCCAACCAGTTGATCAGAATGAGTTGTCTGAACCTTGGAATCTATAGACAAAATCAAATATCTTGCCGACTTGATCCCTGTATGTGATTATTTGGATGGATATTCTTTATTAGTACAAAAGCTTATTGGCTTAAAAAAAAAATTTAAGACTTGACCACTTCTGCTAGGAAAGAGTTGCGGTGTCATATCAACTAGGTTCGTGTGATATATACTTCTACCACAAGGAGGATAGTAATAGAAAACCAACAATGCAAACAACGTCACACAGTTTCTCTTTGACTCTACCCTTACTGAAAAGTGGCAACAATGGTACCTTCCATATTGCACTACTCTTTTGTTAGTTTACTATCTATTCAATAGAAACATCCATACAATTTCTCCAATTCAGTACAAGTTCTCCCCACCCCATTTTTTCTTAGATCAATTGCCATTTCTTTTTCATGATTAGGAGAAACCGACACCATCCAATTCATCTTTACAATTCATTTTGGTTATGTACGGACAATGTCCATTGTATATTTTAGAGTTCCAACAGAGGTGATATCATTTTATTCATCATAAATTTAAATTTTGACCTTGTTCTTTTGAAGATTCTTGTAATTAAGGCACTGAGTTTTTGGGACATGCACAGATGTTTTTCTGAACTTATGTAACCTTTCAAAAGAACTTTTTTAAAGTATGTAATGTTGCTAATTTCTCTTCTCAGAATGATGACATGCCAATTGGTTGGCCACTTGGGCTTGGCTTCTTGAACATGAGACTTAGAGTTGGGGAATCCCTCCCTGCAACTTCAGTGGCACCATACCAATTGCACGTGCCATCCACCAGTTTCTCTTCGTTTTCATCCTCTAACCTTGATACAGAGGTATTCTGTTCTTATTCCTTTCTCACAATTGGTTTCAAAAATTGTTTTCACTCGTTGTTATTCAATGAATATCACTTTGGAACGTAAATAATGCTACTATTATCACTCTTCTTTGGACCAAGAAAAATTAGAATGCTTATTATAGTTTATTACTCTACTGCTTTTGTTTTGCAACAAGAAGTCCACAGCATCGTTCTTCCAAGACAACAGTGTATCACTTGCCGAGCTAATTGGAATTAGAGCAGGAGAAAGAGGACGCTTGTACTTCCCAAACTCACTAAGGTTTGAAGAAAGGAAGAAGAAATTAGCAAAAGTTTCTGGTTCTGATGCTTCTAAAGTGGATATGTCTCGAGTCATTTGCATACCCTTGCTAAAGATTAGGAAGAGTAAGAAGAGTTCAAGGAACTAGAACACCACTGTGCCATTTCGGAATACCAATTCATAAATCTGTTGTTGCTCCTGGTCAAATTCCAGTGACGATTTCGAGTTATTCAGTCAGTTTTTCTTACATGACCCCCTTTGTTGTGTCGTTTTTTTATTTCATACCATAGGAAAATAATAAAGAAGGTTACTTGTATTTTCTTACTGGAATCCAAATTTAATTACATTTATGTTTGACCCTTTCACTATTATAGACTGCCTTTTCTTTTTTTTTTCTCATGTGTGCAACCATTCTTTTCTTTTCTATATCATTGGTTTTTGTGTGTTCACTACAGACTGATCTTGGTACTGTGATTATTATTGGCCCAAGAAGTTTTCATGCATTAAGGGAAAATCAAAAGCGGATTTAGATTTCACCTACTTTAATATATAGTCTTTACACTTACGTTCAAGAAATTACAGTAAAATGTTAATCACCCAACAAATATGAATTATTAACCTAAAGAAGATAATCAAATTATAAATAGGATTCTCATAAAAAAACATGATACTAACACTAGAATAAGGATGACAAATAATCTTATACTTGTAATTAATGTCCGAAATTCTTCAATGATGAAATATATCTACATTGATTGAACATCGATATGTCTATAAATAATATTTGAATTTTACTTTTTAGATTGGAGATGTGGATATTGTTTTGCCTCCATTATAAATTATTAAAATTATGTTAGTTTATCAAGTAACCTAAGCAACTTATTTTAACTTTTATCTTTAATATTTGATTTCATTTCATTTATTAACTCTTCTTTAGCTATACAATTTTTTTATTCTCTCTCACTTGTTACATTTATCCACTAATTTTACTTATATATCAAAATACCTTCCATCTAATCATAATATTATAATATTAATTATACATTTTGTCCTTTTGTGTTTAGTGGCCTAAAATTTTAGGTTTTGGGGTTTAAACCCAAACCTTTTAGTTTACTAGGTCATTTAAAAAAATTATCTTTTATTTTTTCTTTGGATATTAATTTCATTTCATTCGGAAAAAAAATTCTTACTGTACAGTTTTTCATTTTATCTATACTAACTTTATATATTTATTTTGGTTGCTTTCACTTTTCAATGTAATTAAGGAAAATTTAATTGTCCCATGCATTAAATTTTTTTATTAAAGTTAATTGATTTCTTTATACTTACCAGTGTTATCTTATTTACTAAATATGTTAATTATTAACTTTAAATCGTAAAAATGTTAGTTACATCAATCAGTAATAGTCTTTGTTGTGGAAAGAGTTTTATTTTTCTATTTTAGTATAATTTTTGAAGGTCAAAACAATATTATTTATTTTCATAAAGTAAAATTGAAAAAAATAAAGCATAAAATAAAAATCTTTTATTTATTTTTACTATCAAGAAAAATTGTAAAATCATTGATTAATTTAAAGAAATAGTTTGATATCTTTTATGTGATCATTTAATGATTTTTTTATATAACTATTATTGGAGTAATTTTTTTTATATAAAATTGACATCACCTAAATCATTCATTTTATGACAATTGGAATATTTCTTTATATAATTATCATCCAAGTCATTCTTTTATATGATCATCAGAATCATTCTCTTATATGATTGTAGTCATTTCTTGATAGAATTATCATTCAAGTTATTCTTTTATATGACCATTGTGTCATTCTTTTATGGGACTATCATTTAAGTCATTTTTAATATGACTAATGTATTATTTTTTATATAACCATCATTGAAGTCATTCTTTAATATGACTAATGAGTCTTTTCTTTACATTACTATTATTTGAGTCATTATTGTATAACTATTAAGTCATTCTTAGATAATCATCACGTCATTCTTTATATAGTTATTGATATTGAGTTATTCCTATATAATATATAAGTCATTCCTTATAAAGTCATATGGTTATTTTTATATGACATTATTTTAATCTATCACTTTTTATCTCGAATAAACACTTCAATACAAACTTCAATAGAAAGTAATGTGTACAACTCAATATAAATTTATAATTTTTTAAGTTTGACATAAATAATTTAATATGGCAATGAACAAAATTACCAACTAGCGACTTATATAATACGCTTTAATAATAGTTACAATTTTATCAATATATATTTTTTATATGGTAGGTTGTGTAGAAATAGATATTTTATTAAATGATTGAGTAAAATTTCTCTTATGTTAAAAACTGAAGATTGAGTACTCATTGATATTTTTACAAATTTAATTGATTGTCTATTTATAATTTTGTATTAATGGATATTTTATCCATTTGATTGATAGGTTTTTCTTAGTACATTAAAGGATATATAAAATCATTTAAAAAGAATGATCATAAGTAATTCAAAGAAACTTTGTTATAATCAAGTAAGGTTTTGTTTAAAATAATAAATCACACACTTCAATTTATAACCTACTTATATTTTTAAAAGATAAAATCAAATATAAATAAAGATGAAAAAAAAAGCAAAAAGACAAATATTTTAACTTCAAAAGTTGGAGATATCATTATAACAATTGGGTTTCTCCACAATGAGTAAAGGGGGCTGCATATCCATATGAACTGTGGTGTAAAATTGAAGACATGATAAGGTATAATTTGGAGTGTTGCTAAAAGCATATTAGTAGATGGAAACTTGTGGGTGAGGAATCTAACCAATAGGAGTATATGTAATACTAGTCATATCATTCATTGTGCATGACCCACTTAGAGGTACATATATTCGCTAGAATCTGAACGTACCTCTCGCTATATAGTGCCCTTAATACTTTCCACAACAACATGATTGGATTTTTCGTCCCAATTTTACTTTCCCGAGTGCATATATGTAAATTGCAAAGTGAATGGAACGAGTTAATTTATTTAAATTAAAGTAGTATCATAATTTAAACTTGTTTTAAAGCTATAATAGATACATTTATACTTATTCCCTCTATATCCTACTCATTAAAAATACTCTTAAATTTGAAATAATAAGAATGAAATGTAAAAACTTAACTCAGTATGCAAAGTACCAACTTTACCCTTGTGGCAATGCAGTCGTGGACCAGAAGATTTCCATATTTATATTTATAGGCGTGCAGAAGTAAAGTAATGGGTGCAGAAAGAAATGCCCTAGTGTTTCACCAACCCAAAAACACAATGGTGGCCCATATCATAGCTCTTGAGCAAAAGTAGGAGCAAACAAAAAAAATAGTAAAAAGGAAATATCAAAACCCCAGAAAGCCAAAACCCCTTCCTGTTGATTCTTCACGATGTCCGCCGCCAGGTGTTTGCTGCGCTCCGCCACCTCCCGCGCTGCCGGTGCGGCCAATCTGGCAGCCGGAGCTAGACCGAGACCGGCACGATCTCCGTTTCGTCTCCCAAAGCAAACCTCAATCTCCAATCGCGTTTGCAGGTAACGCTGTTCCTCTCTATCGCATTATCACTAACATTTCAATTTGATTAAAATATTCTTTTGTTTGGGACAGGTTACCGGTAGAAGCGAGTTTCTGCGTGGAATCGATGCTTCCTTATCACAGTGCTACTGCTTCCGCATTGCTGAATTCGATGCTCTCTGTGTCTCGCCACTCCTACGGTTGGACCCCTGAAGGTATTCCCTCCAAACACTTTCCTTCCATTATCTTCAACGTAGTTAAATTGATGTGCATGTGATAAATATGATAGCAAGAGCTAAGTTTATGAAATGCCAACATTGGATTCTGAAATGAAATTAAATGAAATGTTACTGTAACTTATTGGACCTACCTGATTGTTTGCAAACATGCTCATTTTACTTGGCTTGTGAATTCTAAATTCTAATTGTTATTTTTTTTCTTTATTTGATGGATGGTTATTTGGTCTACAATCTAGGGGTGAAAGTTTTTGCTCTACGCCATTTTTGTCTTTTCTAAGCTGAACTCCGTGGATTATACATGCTGTGTTATGCGAATTGTCTAAGTTTCTAGGTTTCCCAGAAAAATTGTTTATACCCTGCGAAAGTCTGACGCATTACTTTCATTACTACGCAATGCCATAGTGAAATACTTCTTTCTTCCTTTTTTCTTGGGTTGCATAAAAATCGGATTTAAATTTTTTGCTAAATAAAAAATGTTTTCTTGTCTTTTTCCCTTTTCTGTGGTAGGGAAGGTTTGCATGAACAAACTGTTTTAAATGAAAGTGGGTGCATATGCACAACGATTTTCCTGTTCAAACATTTCATTCTTTTTGGGTTAGGTTCTCTCTCTTGCTCTCACAATGAAAGGATGTATATTTTTTCCTCTTTGTAGGGCAAGAGAAGACTAGATGAAGATCAAGCATCAGAGATGGTGTCACATGGATTTATTTCAAATTTTGAGTTTTGAAGCATTGCGAACTTGACTTCTGTAGATTAGGGAGAGCGTGAAATTTCTTAGTTGAATGTAAAAATGAACACCATATCTCATGAAAACTAATGCGGGGCTATGGTGGTATTCAATGGTATTTCTTAATAGTTCCCTAATTATTATGTTTAATTTATCTGCAACGACTTCTCGTAACAAAGAATTTTCATTTTGAGTTATTGAGCAATTATCCTCTTTCTTTATCTTAGAAGTGTTATGGATTGTCGCATTTAGTGCATCCCATTTTTTAAAATGTCTAGACTTATATATTAGCTACCATTCACTTAAGAGATAATCACATGAAGATCATACTGATTGATTGTATTCACTCAGATTGCAATGATGATGTATGATGAATGACAGAGGGTTCGTGCAAAGTTTTATCTAGATGCGCTTGAAAAAAGGTGGTCAAGTAAATTTTTTCTTTTGGGATTTTTAGTTGTTACTGTACACCTTAACGTCAAACAAGCATTTGCTGAAAGTGTATAAATGACTCAAACTTAGCAACTGTGAGTTTCCAGTTTAAAATTGCATTTTGATATCGATTTCTAGATACTGTTTGTGTGCATACTCTATGCATTTTGCTTTCTTACTCAAAGATGTCGAGTTTATGTATGTGAATGATTTTTGTTCTTGCATGAAGTTTAGCATGATCCATTAACCTCGCCTGTGCAAGAATACATATAATTTTAAATCAACCTCAATACGGAATATCAGCTATTTCTTATATAGTTTGCTGGTGCAAAAAACCATTATTAGGATATTAGAGTGTCACGACGGCAAACTTGAGATTCATATATCGTTTGCTAACTGTAATTTCATAATTGTAGTTCTTGATGAATTGGAAATTGTTAATGATATCAGGAATGATGCCAGATGCTGGTCTGTAAGCACGTATTTGGAATGTATAAAATTTAACACTTCTGTGTAAAATGAGCAATGTGTTGAAATGGCTTACTTTTTAATATGCTGGCGCTCCGAAGTTTTTTTATACATGTAGACTTCTCTTCTTTGCAACTCTTTATTTTGACTTGGCTGTTTCCTTGTTTAGGGTCGTGATCATTTGCACTTTGGCTTTTAGGCTTGAGGACTAGCCATGTAATGTTTCGTCATTTCCATTTTGCTTTGCTTTCCCTTACCTCGATCGATTTCTGCCTTGTATCTAAATGATATGCATTTTAAATTTACTAGTATATACTATGTATGACTATTAGATTATATTGACCTTCTGATTCTGATTTTGTATGGTAGTATATAAATTCGAGTTTTCTCAAAGATATTGTGTCTTTTTGAATTCTAGATGGATGATGATTGCTGTCTGTGGGTGCGGTGCATCTGCGCATACTTTCCATGGATTTCAGTTTACTTTGTTAGGCCTGTTTAGAGAATTTTTGCCCTTGGTTGAATATGAAACCTCCAAGACTTAAATTGTACAAGCACCAGAGCTGGTACCATGCTTAGGTATGATGACTGTTTAGAACATTATTGCAAGATTTCTTTACCTGCGATTTACGATTATTTAATTCACCTGTAATTGGAAATGGGATTTATTCCCAGCGCTTGCAAACGTTCCTTACCCTTATTTTAAAATGTTACATGAACAAGCATGTGCGATGAGTTAATACGTGAACCGATTAGTTTGGATATAGATTCAGAATTGATTTACAGGAACTTGTGTCAGTGTGATTTTTTCTTTTGGCGGAGTGGAATTATGCCAAACATCAGATATGATAAATATAAGAGAAACGAGCAATTAATATCCTGTACATGCCAATGTCTATGTCTGCCGACCTTGCTATAATCTTTCTACGAAAACAAAAAAAAAATAAAATCACATTTCATTCTACGTCATCATTATCGTTGATTAACAAAAAATACAACCTATCTTTTAGACTTCAATAACCTCAAATAGGATTGATATCCGTTATTTAGTTGAACGCTTTATCATCAGGATCTAGGTTGCTCAATTAATTGATTTTAATGTTCTCACGGAGTAGAATGGTACGGATTGTGATTTTTTTCAGGTTTTTCGCATTTCTTTTTCCTGTATAGTTTTAATCTCAACTAAAAAGTAATACTATTAAAATTTTATCTTAATGTGATGTTCGTTACATCGCCAAATTAAACTTAATACAATTAAATTTAATTTTGTATTTTTTTAAATTTTAGAGTATTTATTGACTCGATTTAAAGATTGAGTTTTAATTAAAATAAATTATAATTTTAATTAAAAATTTAAAATGTTTTTTATTTTGAATGAATGAATTTTAATTAAAATAAAATTTAATTAGTCATTTTTAATATTTATCTTTTATTCTCTTTATAAAAATCTTAATTGCACATCCAAGTTATCGTTGCATCACAATTTACGTAAAAGATAAAATCTAGTAAGTATCTTGCTTCACAACTTTTACATATTTTAAAAGCATATAACGTTGAAGGTGAAAAAATTGGCGACAGTTGACCGAGGCATCCCATGTCACGCTTCTGATCTTCTAGGTCTAGATATTTCACCGATTGATATTCACTAATCAACGTAAAGATAATCAATAAAGTAAAAATAGAGAACCTAATCATAACTTTAAGAGTAATTAATTATAGATAACAATGTCAAATCCAAGATAAAAATAAATTTCTATCATATACATCACGTTTTGACTTTTTTAGATAAAAAAGAAATTGACCTTTTTATAAATTAAAATTATTTTATGTACGGTTAACTTTTTCGGAGGGCTTAAATTAAAGATTAAAATACATAATCTTAATCATTAAGGAAAGTATATATCAAGGTTAAAATAAATAAAAAGGGATAAAATAGCAATGTTATCTCTATTTATCACCGTAGACTCACCCCCTTGACCTCAACCACGGAAATGCAATTATAGTCAGACACTTTCATCACTCATTTCCGATGCTGTTTCCTTTAAGGCGCCTCGTTGAAGGTGTTCACTATCGTTTCCAATGGTGTATATTACCCATCTATATTAATTACACGCCCATTTACATTTCTTCTACCATAAATTTTAGTAATGACTAATATAACGAGGGCAATGCAGTAGAGAAGGGGTAGCAGATGGAAAATATCAGCTTCGGTTCAAGATCTGGGATGATGAATTTTCGTATATTTTTGAAATTAAGAATTGACATACAAAAGTTTACTTTTGCATTTTAGTATCACATAAAACAATGGACAGTGCGCCTTTCAATCTTGTCAAGTGAGAAGAAAATACACCGGATGTATTTAATCTGCAGTATACAAACGTGAATTAATAATAAAGGACACTCTTGCCTGTTCATCTGGTTCTTTGGTGGTTTGGGTTCTAATACACATGTACAAAAGAAATATAAAATTCCATTCTATCAAACCTATAGATTTGAATGGACATATATATATATATATAAGTAATTTTTCTGCCAACGAATATTTTAATATTCTGGTAATCAGTAGGCTTCTAATCCGATTCAAACAGATTCACAGTCTGGCGAATTTATGAGAATTTAAGTTTTTAATTGCCTCTTAACTTTTCGAATTCAAGACACTACTACGGAACAAAATTGCTTATCATGAAAAAAATTATGATCTTCAAAACTTTATGTCAATTTAAGTTTTTAATTGCCTCTTAAGTTTCATATTCAAGACACTAGTGGGGAACAAAATTCTTTATCATGGATAAAAAGTTATGACGCACACAACCAAAAAACACATTGTGAGCATGAATGACACAGTGGTCATGAAATTTCATTTGCAGAAGAGACAGAAATTATGAACTATTGACTTTAGCACAATTTTTTAACCACTGTCTTCTCTTATTTGAGCCGAAGGTATGAATAATGATTACGCCGCGTCATTAACTCAAACATACCAATGTATAATGGACAATAAACTGCAAGGAAATATGTGATACGGATAACTATATTAACATAATACTATACTTAAGTTCATTGAATACAGTTGCTGATGAAGATAATAGCAAATCTTGTTCGCTTGACACAAGGTTGTTCAAGTGAGACATCAACTTAAGCCAAAATGATGTCAAGCATGTTAAAGGGGAAATACAAGCTAATTAAAGTGAGAATGTTTAGCAACCATCCATCACCAGTTAAGTTTTACCTTGAGGGTATCCAACGCACCATAAACAAATCATAAAGCTGTTTTCGCATTCCTCTATGGGATTATTATTCTTCAACCACGTTCACCAATTCATATTCAACCAGGGATAGGTTATTGTCCTCTTTAACCACAAAATCTGCAGGTTCAGTTACCTCAACACGCCCCCATTTATCAACAGCAAGCCTCATTGATCCCTTGAACATGTCAATCTTTGCATTACGAAGAATTACAGTGGATCCAGCCTTCATCAAATCAACTGCACAGAACAAGAAAATGTCATCTAATCACTTAAATACAACATATATTGGTACCTTGATTCTCTGTCTTCATATATATCAATTATCAATACCCATAGGCAGATCACCTTCCAAGGATCAAGGTAACTTTCACTTAAAGAAATCAACTGAAACTCTATGTAAATGCAAATGCTTCTACATACAGACTTACACAGTATGAACTACTCAAACATTAAACCCATCATTCAGGGTTTTGTTTGTTCAAAATAGAAAGAAGGAAAAAAAAGAGAAAATAAGTAATGTTAGATCAATATTTTGTCTATATACATTGATTTTTCATAATCCAGCTCCTATTTTCCTTCCTCTTATTGTTACTGACAATGTCTACAGAAGCAGAAGGCACTGATGTTATTCAAGAACGTGGGTCTGGAAAAGTATAAAATCAAGATGTTCATCAATGTAGACGTAGTAAAATTTAAGCCAAAGCCCATGAGTTCCAATAAGTGAAGATTAATGAAGAATTACTAAGCTAATGAAAGGGGCATTCCTGGTTAAGCAATCCCATGAACAATAGAAATCAAGAAAAAAACAAGAGAAACATTAACAAAAAAGTTGGACCATGGAAAATATAATTTGTGTGCAAACAAGCATGAAATAAAAAACTTTGATAAAAGTAGTTTGAATTAGGAATATAAAATTAAAAAGAAGACACCTAAAATCGTTATTATCACCTTCTAAGCATAACTACATTTTTATCACAAGAAAAGGAACAACATTACCACAATCACACTTTCCCACAATAAAATTCACCCAGAATATCAAATCATATTCATAGTTTGTATCAACACCTCAAGGAAGAGGAAATAAAGTCCTTCATAACAGGAGCAGAGGAAGAAGCACAAGAATTTACCAAATCTACGCTGGTGGACACATTATAGAACCGAATCAAACCTCTTGGATTAAGATCAGGAAAGCAAAAGAAAGAGATTTCATACGGATAATTCGAATTAAAAACGATTAAGGAATCACGCAATCCAACCAAAAATATATGGGAAGAAAGGCTTATCTTATCTATCGAATCAGCCACTTATGATCCACTCACCACCATCATTGACCCAGATGCATTATTGAAACAAGAGCACCAAACACGCGCAATCTCACAAGAACAATAACAATGCAGATCGCAAAAAGAAAACCCCAAAAGGAAAATAAAAACTCAAAATTGAGACAAATAAAACAGTGCCCAAGTGAAAAGTTTCCGTTTTGATAAAAGGGAAATTGAAATAAGTAAAAAAGAATAACTTTTGCAAAGATGGGTGGGTGAAATTGGAGTACCCTGTTCGTTGCGAGCGGTGAAGATGATGGTGCCGGTGTCGTCGCCGATGAGGCACTCGGCGATGACAGTGGGCTTGATGTTATGGGCAGAGGAGGGTCGCGGTTTGTGGACGACGGTGTCGGAAGACAAGACCTTAGCCACCAAGGTGTGACCGTTGGTTCCGGGTTTGAGCTGATCCACTTTGGTGAAGACGGGTTTTCGCTTGGCAGGTTTGTTGACATCTTGCTGAGTGGAATTGGATGATGCCATTGGAACACAACACTCGATCGATCCGAAGGAATCAGTCACAGACACACTCACTCTTCTCTGTAAGACTCTTCTACCAAACACAACAAGCCCTACCATAAAACCAACCAGTTTTATGCATTTCTTTCGCACCTTCCATTGCACTTTCCTTCCAAATCAAGCGACACGTCGTTTCCACTCCAATCCTCTAAACCTCACGTGACTCCACTTTCTCTTTTTTTTTTTATACAATATACTTTAATTTAGTTTCTATAGATTAGAATCATAATCTCGGTTTTCACATTTTTCTTACAATTCTGAAATTTCGATCATTTTATAAAACTTGGAAGATTAAAACATGGGAAAAAATCTCAAATTATAACATTATAAGATCCAAAATCATCACTTTGGAATATAATGATGATTAATTACGACTTAAAATATTGAGAAAAAGTAGACACTTTTTAACCTTTATTTTATTTTTTTTCTTAGTGTAAACATGTTTTTTTTTTCATTGCAATGTATTTAGTGATATTTTTGAAGCTGTAGTCTAATTATTTTATATTTTCATTTTTATAATGTTGCATATATATTACACAAGCATGTTTTTTTAAGAAAGGAGAATAAGAACAAAGAAAACGGAAAGACTCCATTATTTAAATTGTTTTATGCATAAATTAATTTATAGAAGGTTTTGGCAAATTGCTATGGTAAATTGTGATGGAGCTGTGTTTCATTCTGCAGCAGTAGCTACCTGTTACTTTATAATCAGTTACAATGCATTGAAGTAAATGTATAGTATTGATAGCACACTTGTTGGAACCTTATTATTCTTTTACTCATTACTGATATCCAAATGGCAGAAAGTCATTTCTCTAATTGTAGAAAGAATTGAATTTCTCAATAATTCTAACTTTGCAGACAATTATATGAGCATTGTTCTAAGCAAGAAGAGTGACCAAGTGCGAGATTGCAAGACCTGCTTCATAGATAGTATATATTCAGGTTGTGTGAATCAGATTGACACAAGGCATTCAAATTGTATTTTGCTGGATTCACACAATCATTTGAGATAAACATGTTACCTTCTGTTTTCCACTCTCTGTCCCAGTTTATTTTCCAGGTTCTATGCAATTTCTGTTTTCCGTATGATCATATTCTTCTTCTATCTTTAATACTTTTATATAACAGTAAAAAAGTATTTCTCTATAAATAGAGATTATCTTCACTTCTCGAAAACATACTAATTAAAATATTTGCTCAATTTTAAGGATAGTGATCATTCACTCTCATGATATTGATCGTCCTTTACTTCTTTCCACTTCCATCTTAATTCTGTTTGAAGGTTTAGCTTTAAACGCGGACACTTTTCTTATTAGGAGTTCAAGTCTGTACTCGTCAGACAGTAAATTTGTTTCTTCATCCTCAGTTGGTTGAATCATAGTAGTCATATTACACCACTTTCGCTATACCAGAAATGTATTACTTTAACGTCAAACAAATATGTAACTTAAGCTTATAGCTTGGAAGTTTTAATATAGTTTTCCTTTTCAAAAGAAATAAAAAGGAAGAATAAAAGTAAGAATAGGATAAAGTATTTAAATCATAATCATTCCTAAACATAGGTGGGAGATGCAACTGCCTAATATCCTCAGAGGGTCCAAATTTAAATGTTTTATATTATTTTATGTTATGTTTACAAATAAATTAAATCGGTTTTATTATTACTTCTTTAAAAATTATAATGTGATATATGATTGATTTATTATGTTAATTGCTAGTTTTTATTGGTATGTTATGTTCACAAATATAAATATATATTGAATGAGTTTTCAGTTTTACATACGAAGGACAGATGATAATTTAATATATTGACAAAAATAAATAAATAAATATATGTAAATTTTAATGCAAGTTTAACAACAATTAAACACTTTTTGGAAACGTTAATGAAACGTACACTCTATATAATTTGACTTTGAGATTAGTACCATAACCATAACCTGTCTCAGCAAAACTCTATTCTTGTGTGGCTATCAGATATATATATTTTAGATTTGCGAAAGTGAAATCAAAGGTAGAAGCTTGTTGTGAAGAAAAGTGAGAGGATGATGGAGCTGTTGGTGTTAGGTTGCACAGGAATCGTTGTATTCCTTCACGGGGCACATTTCTTTTTCCATCTTCTTACCCAACACACTGCTCTCCCTTTTCTATCTCTCAGGTACTTTCTGTTTCAACTTCAACTTCATTCATCTGCATACCTGTTTCTAATTATTTTGCTTCTCGTCTTTCACTCAAGTTTCTTGGGCTTCGACTGGTGGTAGAGTCCATGGATTCTGGCTACAACAACAATGATTGGATCATGCATGTCCAAGCAAACTTCATCCTCATCTGCCTCATCATGTTCCTATGATTACTTGCACTTTCCGTCACGTTTTGTAAATATATTTTACTTTTTAGCACAGGAATAGGATATGGACCACAATATTCCAAATGCTAATGTTTATCCGTGTAATAATTTATTCATTGCCAGAACAAAAATTCAGCACAAGAAGAAGGGCTTAAGGTGATCCAATCTAGCGGTTTGCCTGAGATTGATTTGTATAGATTTAAATTTAGAAATAGATAGAGTAGGTTCTGGTTACGTTTATTCTTAATATTCTTTTAAAAATAATTGTTATTTATGAGAATGATTATGATCAATGTTAATTTTTATGTCAATTTATATATTTATCTGAATTTGCCGACCATCCACACGGTGCTGTCAAAGTAGAAACAGATACCACGGTTTTGTGAGATTTAGGTGGTGTAAGCTGCAGTCTTAAGCATCTCTTCCTCCAACTTTTAAATTATTGTTTCGGAAATGGGGCTCTGATACTGATAGGTTTAAATTCTACATTTTGTGACAATAATTATTGCCAGAAATTTTGGCGGTGGAGTACTTTGGCATGACTACTACCTTCACTTCTTCCTTCGATGAAATATCAAGTTTAAACTGTTGAAAAGACCAGGTTCTGGCTCTGGGGTAACGACAAGGGAATCAAGTTGAAAGATGAAGTGCTCTTGTTTTTTCCCCTTGGTCATCATAGAAAAGCCACAATGCACTAAACTATAATAAGCTTATGAAAAGAGGTTCAAAATAATATAGATTTTGTTTTTGTCGGAATTTGATACTTCATTCATGTTTTTCAATATAACTTTTTCAAATAGTATTATCGATTATGTCTTTTCGTAAATTCGGTGCTAAGTTGTGAAGTTACGGCTGATGAGCATTGTTTATGTTTTTTCAGAGATATATAGTTGTGGTGTTTATGTTAAATAACATTGTTTTTTTACCCCTACAATCAGAAACTGGCACAACTAAAAGCCTGTTTAAGTGAATAGATGATATATTTTGTAGGAAGTTTGGCATGGTGTTTTATGGTGATATGGCTACTGTCATGAATTATAAGCCATATGAAAAAAAAAAAAATCATGCAATCTCATTCCGTATTATTTTTCTTTTGGATTAATATTAGAATGGGCAGCTTTTTCTGCAATATATCTTCTTCTTTGTACTTCTCTGACATCTGTCATAATTTCTAGTAATATCTTTGCCTACCAAAAAGAAAAGAAAAAGGAACGCAATGTATAGTGTCAATGTAGGTAATCTGCATTGTTTTCTTTGCAATTATCTTTCATTTGTATATTTTAAATATATTTTCACTAAACTACTTTGAGTTCGTATTCTGGAAGATGCCCCAAGTCCAACAAAATAGAATAAAGAATTCGTTAATTTTTCACATGACCCACGAGTCCATTAAGGTTAAACTAGTTGGGCCTGGGCCCGTTCTGAAAGTTTCACTTTTTGTATCAAGCCGAAAAAGATCAAAAGCCCAAAGCTAGTTGAGCACAATTTAATGAACGGAAGGTGTAGTTCAAGTTTGGTTGAATTTATGAAACTAGTAATTTTGGTGGTTCAGTTTAAGTGATGTACATTTTTTGTTACAATTTATAGCTATAGATTCCACGATTCGAAGCCATGTTCAATGATTTAAAAATGATGAATTAATAACTAAAAACACACACTGCATCCATGCGCCGTACCTTCTTGTTGCCCCTGTATACCCACCCAACCCACATCAGCCAACATTTTATTTACACTTCTCAATTTTATTAATATACCTTTATTTTTTTACTTTTTTATCCCCCAATAATCTTTTTATGGAACGTAGTTTTTGAAATATTAAACTTTTAGATGATTACGAAAAGTGTAATAATAATAATAATAATAATAAAAACAGTTTTCTTGTCTATAACAGCAAATCCGTGAGTTACTATTATTATTTTCTCAATGTAATTATTTTCCTTGATTCACGGTTAACATATATTAACTAGTAATTAAATCTTTTAGTGATGTAATAAATTGTTCACACTATTTATATGTTACAAGTTGTTATGCACAACCACAATAAATAAATAAATAAATAAATATATATATATATATATATATATATATATAATATTAAACAATTACTGTAATAAAATAAAACAAATCAATAAAAACCTTCAACGACTCACTGTTTCTATACAAATGTATAAATAACAAACATATACCATTAAATAAAGAAACACACCGATTTAATTTTTTTAATTAGTTATCTTCTTTTACAAATATGATTAATGTTTTAATTTAACTAATAAAATATTTATACTTTATTTATACCTCTTATATAAGAGAAAAATTAATTTGATCTTATAAATAACTTCATCCATTTAAAACCAATATAAAAATGAATAGAGTATTAATTTTAATTTAAACAATTTAAAAGTGTAATAAACCATTAATCAAGTCAACTATAATAATTTTATCTTCCAGATTGTATTTTAAGTCTACTTAAAAGAAAGTTTGATATTAGAAATATTGGAGGGAAATTAAATAAGTGGAACAGAAAAGTGTGTACCTAACTTTATTCAACTGAGGTGGGCTTCTTTAACCAATCAAACAGAGACGTAATTGCATTTTTGGTTTATATGTTTGCCAAGTCAATTGCTTTTATTTTCCACCAAATGCAATTTACTCTCTGCACTCTATATAGGACACATGTCCTTTTTTTTAACAACTTATTCACTCCCAAGAGGGACTGTTCATTTTTAACATTTTCTTGCCCTCCAAGGTACCAAATTCTCAACATGCTTAGTATTTTTAACCATATATATCAATTTTTGGTGTTGTGAATGGTTTGACCCTATAATTTGCCATTATTTTCTCGTGATGTGGACATTCATTTATATTCATTTGATTTTCTTACGTGTAGTTTATGTTTAGTACAATTGGTTGAAAACTGAAATGCGATAAACGTTTGTTAAAACTTACTAATTAATAAGTAATATTTTAAAAATAACAAAAAATATAATTAACTAGTAATACATTTTTAAGATATTAAGCGTGGAATGGTGATTTAACATGTCTAAGTCAGCTCCGTTCTTGCTTGTTCAACCAGCTGTTCCAAAGGAATTCTGGCTATAAATTATCATTGCGTAGTATCAACAAATTAGGGGGAAAAAATCTTAGGTCGGGTTCAGTACCAATTTATGATGTAGTCAAAGGTTCACATTTGGGTAGTTAGTTTTAGTTGTAATTTACGATAATACTCCTTCAGTGGAAGAGGAAAAATGTTGTTGGTTCGAGGAACAAGGTGGGAATAATTTTATTTTATTTTGTTAGCAAATGGGAACAGAATTTAAGAATATGAAACCCCCAACCACAAAATCAGGAAAGGTACAACGTACGAGTTGAATGAATTAACTTGGACCGCAAGCGTGTTATAATAGAAAAGAAAAAGAATACCAATACCAATTACCTGTGCTTATTTTGGTACTCTTTCTTCCCAAGATGTTCATGTTGCTCTTAGATTTAGATGACGATTACTTAACTTTCTGAATTTTAGTTTATCTTAAGGGTGCTTGTTAGTCTACGCCCCACCAAATTCACTGTTTTTTTTAACCATTTATGGAATTTCTTCTTCAGTACAACTTTTGATTTCTCCGTTGTATTATTTTTTTTTGCCAAATTTGGTTCTTTGAACCAATCATAAAACCAATTTTAGTTCATGGCAATATCACGTTTGAAGTTTATATTTATTTCTCGAATAAATATTTTTGTGAGAATGGAATCAAAACAAATTCATTGTATTTTGTCAACTTATAATTATTTTATTCTCGGTGTTCATGGGCTTCTGGTTCTCTCAACCAAACATATATTATTTTCTCAAAAAAGCAAAACACTAGAAACTAATTATTAAGTCAAGTATTAAGACTTGTTTAACAAAAAAAAAAAAAAAAAAATAAAAATAAATATTTTATTTTTTTTAAAAATA
>Ga0099825_1004270_pt1 | contig 18781 bp, 16 predicted proteins | sample SiratroredBW_FD_76838 | JGI IMG/M metagenome (GOLD analysis project Ga0099825, IMG submission 76838) | Root nodule microbial communities of legume samples collected from California, USA - Siratro red BW | ecosystem: Host-associated > Plants > Roots > Nodule | place: USA: California | collected... | reverse complement strand
TTGCATTCTAAGTTTCTTTAAAGTTTTTGTATTCTCACATTGAAAAGCAAATTTGCGAAAAGAAATTGAAAAGGGTTCAATTCACCCCCCCTCTTGAACTTAGGCCAAACACTTATTTTAACATCACTTGATCTTGATGAAATTTTCAGGGTCTCACAATGTACGTCAGCAAAGAGATGTGGGACATTCTTGAAGTTACGCATGAGGGAACGAGCGACGTTAAAAGAGCAAGAAAGCACACTTTGATACAAGAATATGAGCTATTCAGAATGAAGCCAGGGGAGACAATAGCTGAAGTACAAAAGCGATTTACCCATATCATTAATCACTTGATAGGTCTCGGCAAGGTGTTCGATAACGAGGAGCTGAATATCAAAATTTTGAAGTGCCTGAACAGGAGTTGGCAACCAAATGTCACAATCATTTCAGAAACCAGAGACTTAACCACCTTGACAACTTCAACACTGTTTGGCAAATTAAGGGAGCATGAACTGAAGATGATCAGACTTAATGAGCAGGAGCATGGTGATAGAAAGCAAAAAGGAATAGCGCTCAAGTCTGCAGTTCAAAAAGAAGATAGTGGTGATGACTGCTCCAGCAGCTACAGTGAGACCGAGACATTAACACTGCTGACCTAAAAATTTAGCAAGTTCCTGAAGAAAAAGGGCAAAGAGAAGAGTTAACCATTCAAGAGGTACAATAATAAAAAGGTTGATAATTCTACTAATATTACTTGCTTTGGTTGTGGGAAATAGGGTCACATAAAAATGGAGTGTCTTAATCAAAAGCTTAAAGAAAAAGCTTCCAAGAAGAAGTATGGGAAGAATAAGAAGCAGAGAAGAGCGTATATTGCATGGGAGGACAATGACACTTCCTCCAGCTCTTCATCTGATAAAGAAGAGAAAGCAAATCTTTGTATGATGGCGGGACACGAATTAGATAGCAATGGACTTTGGATAGCCAGGAAGCAACTGTGGTACCTTGACAGTAGTTGTTCAAAGCATATGACAGGCGATGAAGGATTTGTGACGTATGGGGATAACAACAAAGGAAAAATCCTCGGTAGAGGTGATGTCGGGAGGCATGACTCGATAATAATCAAGGATGTGTTGTTGGTAGATGGACTGAAGCATAACTTGTTGAGCATCAGTAAACTATGTGATAAAAGCTATGAAGTTACATTCAAGCCAGACTTGTGCCTTATATCGCATGCATCAGCACGCCAGACCTTGCTTATTGGTAAAAGAGTAAATAACATTTACATGCTTAACATTTGTGACATTGGATCTAGCATGACTTATTTGCTCTCCAAGAATGATGATTCATGGCTTTGGCATAGAAGGTTAGCACATATTCACATGCATCATCTAGATAGACTTGTATCTAAAAATCTAGTGGAGGGATTACCTACACTTAAGTATGAGAAAGACATAATATGTGAAGCTTGTCAAAAAGGAAAACAAACTAAAAATGTTTTCAAAACCAAAAAATTTGTTTCCGCTACTCATCCCCTTGAGTTGCTTCACATGGATCTGTTTGGTCCTTCTCGCACTATGAACGTAGGTGGTAACTACTATGGACTTGTCATAGTTGGTGATTTTTCTAGATTTACCTGGACATTGTTCATTGTATCCAAAGATCATGCATTCATAGCTTTTAAACATCTTGCCAAAGTTTTGGAAAATGAAAATAATTGCCATATTTCTCTTATAAAGTCTGATTATGGGGGTGAGTTTGAAAATGAAAGATTTGAAAATTTTTGTAGCAAACATGGCATCAAACACAATTTTTCCGCTTGAAGAACCCCACAGCAGAATGGAGTTATAGAGAGGAAAAACCGTTCTTTGGAAGAACTTGCTCGAACTTTGTTAAATGATTCTAATCTTCCAAAGTATTTTTGGGCACATGGTGTGAATACTACTTGTTATGTTTTAAATCATGATTTGATCAGACCTATTTTGAAAAAGACCCCATATGAGCTTTATAAGGGAAGAAAACCAAACATTAGTCATTTTAAAGTGTTTGGGTGTAAATGTTTTGTTTTAAATATTGGAAAAGATAATATTGGCAAGTTTGATACTAATGTTGATTAAGGTATTTTCATTTGTTATTCTTCTCATAGTCATGCATATAGAATTTATAATAAACGCACTATGACTGCGGAAGAATCTGTGCATGTGGTATTTGATGAATCTAACCCTGATATGCGAGATATTTATAAGAACAAGGTAGAGGAAGAGGAAAATAGTAATGAGTTGCTGCAAAGAAACAGTTAGCCGATTCAGAATTTTTTTGATAAAGAGTCTAATGAAGATGTAGCTGAATAAGAGCACCAACTCATGAAGGAGTACCACCTGCACCTGTGAGTAATGCAGACCTACCAAGACAATGGAGGACTCCTAGGAACTTATCTCTAGACAACATCATTGGCCAAATAGAATACGGAGTTTCTACTAGCCGCACATTTAATAATTTTTGTGAAAATATGGCGTTTGTCTCTCATATTGAACTTCTTCTATTGATATTGCTTTCAGTGATGATAAATGGATTGATGTTATGCATGATGAATTGAACCAGTTTACTAGGAATAATGTTTGGGTTTTAGTTCTTAGATCTCCTGATATGCATGTTATTGACACTAAATGGGTTTTTATAAACAAGTTAGATAAACAGGGCGTTATAGTTAAACACAAAGCTAGGCTGGTAGCTAAGGGGTATAATCAAGAAGAAGGAATTGATTTTGGTGAAACATATGCTCATGTGGCTAGACTAGAAGCGGTTAGATTGTTGTGTGCATATGCATGTTTGTGTGGTTTTAAACTTTTTCAAATGGATGTGAAAAGTGCTTTCTTAAATGGTTTCATAGATGAGGAAGTATATGTCTCACAGCCACCAGGTTTTGAGGATCACAACCATCCAGATCATGTATACAAAATGAAAAAACCTCTTTATGGTTTGAAGCAGGCTCCTAGGCAGTGATATGAAAGATTGAGCAACTTCCTAACTTCTCAAGGCTATAAAAGAGGCAAAGTTGATAAAACTCTTTTATTAGAAAACTTAATTATGATATTATTCTAGTACATGTTTATGTTGATGATATCATTTTTGGTTATACTAATGAAAATCTTTTTCAAGACTTTGTGCCAGCGATGCAGGGAGAGTTTGAGATGTCCATGATGGGAGAATTAAACTTCTTCCTTGGATTGCAAGTGAAACAATTGGAGCATGGGACATTTCTGTGTCAATCTAAGTACTGCAAAGAGCTTGTAAAGAAGTCCGAGATGGACAAATGCAAGGAAGCTTCAACCCCAATATCTACAAGTTGCTACCTTGACTTGGATGAGAAGGGAATTATTGTAGATCAGACAAAATATAGAGGGCTAATTGGTTCATTATTATATCTTACAGCTAGTCGTCCTAATATCATGCTTAGTATTTTGAAGTATTTGAAAGGAACAGTCAATGTGGGATTATGGTATCCAAATGGAGCCCCATGAACTTGACAGGCTATTCAGACTCAGATTTTGGTAGTTACAAGCTAGACCGCAAGAGTACCAGTGGGACGTGTCATCTACTAGGTGCTTGCTTGATTTCATGGCATAGTAAAAAGCAAGCTTGTATTGCCCTTTCAACAGCTGAAGCAGAGTATATAGCAGCTGGGAGTTGTTGTGCACAGATATTGTCGCTTAAACAACAACTAAGTGACTTCGGCCTAAGTCTTTCTAAAATACCTCTTAAGTGTGATAATACTAGTGCTATACATCTAAGTAAAAATCCTGTGCAACACTCTAGGACGAAACACATTGAGATTCGTCATCACTTTATTCGGGATCATGTGAGCAATGGAGATTGTGAAGTTCAATTTATTGAAATGGATAAAAAATTGGCTGATTTCTTCACCAAACCATTGGGAACAAATAGGTTCAATTTTTTAAGAACTGAATTGGGTATCTTAGACTTCTCTAATGTTTTAAATTGACATTGCCTCACTAATTATGAGTTTATTTGACTAACTGGGTGCTTTGGAACAGCTTTAGCAAGCTCAAACTAGTTGTAAAAGTGTGTGGTATTTTAATTTGCTGAAAATTTGCTGCTGCATGTGTTCTAGTAATTTTTAACACACTATTTTATGTAAACAACATGTTATTATAATATACACAATTTAAAATGAGCTTATGACCAGTATTTTAACATGTTAATGTTGAAATCAACATGTTGTTTTCCTGTATCTGAACCTATTAATCTGTTAATTTCAAAAAACAGTTTCTTAATTACATGAATTCTAGGATTTTTAACATGTTGTCTACGAAATTAACCTGTTAAAACGAGTATTGCAAATTTGATAGTTTGTTGTTTTAGTGTTTTACTTGCAAAGATAGGTATTGTGGAGCAGCTACAGTGACCCCAAATAATCCAAGAGGTCATGCACAATACCGTAGGACCCGTGACCACTCCTGGAAAATGTAGAATTATCAAATTAAGTAATAGCTAGCCATGAGTGAGCAATTGGTCAAAATGTAACTTTGCAGAAATTCAGATTCTGCTGTACAATGGTATCTTGGACTAGGCAGGTTTTAATGTCTTAATTTTTTTCTATTACAAATACACATGGGCTGTATCATTTTCACATGCCACACAGTATCATGCTCATTTGCTTGAAACTTTGCTTTTAAAACTAAACCAAACCTATGAAACAACATGCATAACTTACTTTCTGCATTCCATACTTTCAATTGTCACTCTACATATTTTTGTCCTATAAAAATAGCAGCCATGTCATCCTCCACACCCACCAAACGAACAAGGACTTCATCCTCAAGCCAAAAAAAGGATCAAGGTCACCTAGAGAGCTGGTTCAGTGGAGATACTGAACAAATGCAGGAGTGCATTCATAACTATAGTAGAAAAAGCCTTATAGCACCAAAGTTCATAACCACAAAGTGGCTGAAAGAGCAGCAGCCGGAAGAAATCACAAATATCATCAACCACCAAAAGCTGAGGAAATTTCTTGGGCTGAATGGATGCATCTATCCAGATATTGTTAAGGTGTTCTACACCAATCTCATGTTTGATGGAAAAAACATGAGCAGTCATGTGAAAGGTGTCGACATGCTTATCACACCAAAAGAGTGGTTTTCCATAACTGGATTAAGGCATGAAGGACATCTGATTGAGAGAATAGCCTTGGAAGACTTCAGCAAGACACAATTTTTTAAAGCATGCATGAGAAATCCGAATGAAGAGTGAAATCCTTTAGAGTTGGGAAGCTGGCCATGACTCCAAAGATCCTGAAATTGCTGATAGTTTGGATTCTAACACCTGGAGACAGCAACCATGCTACTTACTGAAGAAAGAATGATGTTTCTATATTACTTAATGAACAAGGTGAAAGTTGACTGGGTATTCACCATGAAGGATCACATGTTTAAGGCACAAAAACTCAACGATTACAAGCTGCCCTATGTAATCTAATCTCTAGAACGATTGAATTTTTTGAGGTGGACTTGGTGGACGAGCTGGCAGAAAATCTAAAACAGACAAGTGAGATAAATCAATCTATGCTGAATTGAATCGGTCTCCAAAAGGTAAATGGAGCATGGACCTACAAGGGTGGAGATGGAGAAGGTGTTGGATCCAGTGGCGTTGCAGGACAAGAAGATGCTGAAGTTCCCAATCCAACAACAGGACCAATGCTTACATTTGGGCCACAAGCACCAAGAGAGGAGCCAATGTCAAGCTTTGAGCGCTTGATGATTTCACGGCTGAATGACATGACAGAGGAACAACGTAAGCACTATGAATATTGTGTCACCCATTTCTAGCAGCTCCACCAGCAGATTGATGACATTCATGACACCCTTAATAACTTCAACCTCTAAAGTTTGTTGCATCATGCATCACTTTACCTGTTGCATTTTTATTGTGAATTCTATGTGTGTTTGTTTTTTCTTTTATTGTTGTTTCTAGTCTGTTCCCAACTTGATGAACTCAATTAGGGGAGAAATATGTGGTTTGTAACCTAACTTGACACTCACTTTCATGTTTTTCTACATTGCACATTAAACTACTGAACTATTAACATGAATGTTGAACTGTTGAACTTTTAACTTGATATATATCATTTTTAATCTATTGAATCTTACTGCAGTTTTGGTTTTGTTGTGGAAAATGTGCATAAGTGTTTTGCAGGCCTCATAGTATGGGGGTGAAGAAAGCATGAGTATCACAAATGCATCTACCACCAAACCATAAGAATTTTCTTCATCTAATTGGGGGAGATTGTCGGAGCTAGAGAAGAACCTTCTAAAGTGATGATATGATGAAGAAATTGCTTGACGACATTAGATCCTAGGTTTGGGTTGGTTTTAACATGGATTAGGTTTCACATGCATTTGTTAGTGTCTATTAATCATTTGTTTGCATTGCTCTTATTCAAAAATAAGTGAAAATATCAATTTTAAAATCATTGTAAAAAATACAAGTGTTGTAGAGAAAATTTAACATGTTAAATTTTGAAAACAACCTGCTAAATTTGATAATAGTTTTGGGCTAGCGCGAATTTAAAGGGCTGCAATGCATGTTTTGAATAACACTTCGAATCAAAAGGTTTTCAATAAATTTTCAAAAAATTTTGGAAGTGCTTCTTGGAGAGAAAACCCATAAGTGAGAAAAATCATAGAATCTTGTGAATTTCATCAAAGTTTCTCACATTTGAAAAAGAGCAAGGCATGCATTTGATTGTTTGGTGTTGCAGTTGTGATCTTGAGGAGATAAGTGTTCCTCCTTTGAGTTTTTCACTGTGTTCATCTGTTGCATTAGTGTTTTTACAGATTATAGTTCATTCTTGATGTATTTCTTGGTTGTTTAGTGCTTAATAGGTGTTTTTAAGCATTGTAATTGGTGAAAACGTGTAATTGGATTATTGTATTGTATTGTTTTCTTTCAAAATAGTATTAGGGTACTGCATTTGCACTAGGGTTGTGCATCTTGTGCGGTGGGGAGTTGCACAAGGGGTATAAGACCATCTTGTAGGGTTCAAGATTGGGTCTTGAGTGTGTTTTGTTTGTAAACTTGATTGGTATATTGGAAATCTTTGCATTGTTATGCAAAGGACTGGACGTAGCTCTTGTGGAAGAGTGAACTAGGATAAAAAGACTCGTGTGATCTTCTTGTTCCCTTACTCTTTGAATTTTCGAACTGCTTAAGACCTATTTTCAATTTTGCTGTCAAGAACAACCTGTTAAAATTAAAGAATAACCTGATAAAATTTCTTGACAGATTAAAATTACTCTTTATGGTAGTGTGTTTAATCTGTTAAAATCAAATTTTTAACCTGTTGTATTCTAGTTTCTCACTACAGCAAGTTTATCTTGATTTCTTGAATATTGTGTCTTGCGTATTTGAATCAATTGGATTTGATTTTGGTTGATCTTATCTCTATTGAATTGGTGCACTATATTTGATCCTATGAAATTGTTTCTTACTCAATTTTGATAATACTGTGAATTGTTTTTAGTTACATGTATTGAAGTATTATTTTTGTAACTATACAATTAAAATTGGTGAATCTGCTTTAACTTGTCACTGTCTCTTAGACTATAATTTTTCATTTAGCTCTATTGCAATATAGGTCTTACTACTGAAAACTTTCAACTGTTTTGTTGAAGTTCATTCACTTGGTTGATATTCTATGTGATATTATTAGATAAGATTAGGTGGAATTGTTCGTTAAATTCTGAATGTTGTTTACTGGATACTTAATTCTTTGTTGTCTTGATTTCATGTAGAATAATTGCATTTTAATTATGATTTTTGCTACAAAATTGTCTTGGTAATGTGGTGGTATATTGATATTGTTGTAACACAGTTTTTCCTGGTTGTTCATTGTGACTGCAGTATATTCTTAACTGTTTGTGAGTTTCCAAGCTTTCTGGCACTTTGACTAATCTGACTTGCATATTTATTTTCCTTGATCTGGAGTGTTACTTAGTATACTACTTTTGATTAACCACTGGCTGATCATATCAATTTGGTGTGTGGTATTTTTGGCTTTTGCAAAATTTGTTTTAATAAAAAACTTATTTTACTGGTTTAATCATATTGCGCTTATAAAACAGTGTCATGTGGCTATCCAAAATAGAGAACGATTACATAGTGATTTTAGATTTTTCTGAGAGAGCTTTACGTGAGAAAAAGTTTGTCATGTCAATAATCGGTGAGCCTTTGATTAACCAAGTTTTTCTAATCTAGAAAAACGAAGATCATAGATCTTGAAGCTCTCCATTGGTGAACATCATGCTACTATGGTTTCGGTTAATCAGATATAAGTTTTGTTGCACTGGTTTTTCTGTGATTAAATTGTATTGTGCTGTATTGATTTCATATTTCATTTTCTCTTGTATTTGTGATTGTGTATACTACAAATTTTATAGGGTTTACATTTATAGTGGTGTAATAGGGTTTTACACCTTTTTTATAATCTTTGTATGATCCAGAGGTGTTTTTCTATAGGGTGCAGTGGGTTCTTGCGGGGAGCCAGTATATTGTATTGTTTTTAATTGAATTGTGTGTTCTTTAGTGAATTCCTTTGCTTGTGGGAAAAAAGACTACATGTAGTTTTTGAGGAAGAGTGAACCACTATAATTCTTGGTGTTCTTGTTCTCTTTTCCCTATCTTGGTATGTGCATATTTTTATGACGTATTACTATATATGCATGAGTGGTTTAATTGATTGATTTACATTTCACTTGATTGTTTATGTGCTTGGCATTCAAAATTCATGTAATTGATTGTTTTAATAAAGAAATTTCATTTTTATCATTAATTCTTTCCAAAGCTTGCAAAATTTTTGAACGTTCAATTCACCCCCCCCCCCCTCTTGAACTCAGTATATAATTGTTTTCAATTAGTATCCATAGCTAGGGCTTGTATTTTACTCAAGTTCTTGATCCATGGCCGAGAACAAATTATCTTTCGTTGAGGGAACCTCAATAAACAGGCCACCCATGTTTAGTGGTGTGAATTATCAATTTTGGAAAGTAAGGATGAAAATCTTTATTTAATCAATTGATCGTGGCATTTGGAATGCAATTGTGAATGGTCCACTTATTCCTATGACTGTTGTTGGAGGTGCAACGGTTGAAAAATCTTTTGATGAGCTTACTGATGCTGAGAACAAGAAAGTACAGTGTGATTGCATTGCCAAGAACTTGATAACATCTGCTTTGAATCTAGATGAGTTTTTCAGGGTTTCACAATGCAATTCCATGAAAGAGATGTGGGTTATTCTCGAGGTTACTCATGAAGGTACCACTTACGTAAAGAGAGCGAGGAAGCATGCCTTGATTTAAGAATATGAGTTGTTTCAAATGCAGCTAGGAGAAACCATTGCTGACGTTCAAAAACATTTAACGCACATTGTCAACCATCTCATTAGTCTTGGCAAGCAATATGATAAAGAGGAATTCAATATCAACATTCTGAAGTGCCATTTCGGAAGCCCAAGGATATAGCCATTTCAGAAACCAAAGATTTGATTACATTAACCACTGTTGCACTCTTTAGAAAATTAAGGGAGCATGAGTTAGAGATGATAATGCTGGAGGAAATGGATACCACAGAGAAAAAGAATAGAAGGCTTGCACTCAGGACAAATGCTGCAGATGAAGAGTACAGTTATGAGAGCTCTGGTGATTGTAGTGGTACAGAGAACCTAAATTTGTTGATAAAGAGGTTTGAGAAATTCATGAAGATGAAGGGCAAAGTGAAGAACTAACAAACCAAGAGGTATAACAAGAAACCCAAACCTAGTTCTTCTACATTCAATTGTTTTGGTTGTGGTAAACAGGGTCATATTAAAGTGGATTGTCCAAGCATGGCAAACAGAGAGAAATGACAAGAAAAGAAGAGCAAAAGAGCTAGAAAAAACAAGAAAAGCCTATATAGCTTGGGAAGACAATGATACGTCTACAAGTAGCTCTTCATAGGAAGAAATTGAGGCAAACCTACATCTCATGGCTGGAGAGAAATCAGAGTTGAGCAGTGTAAATTCTAATGCCTCATTTAATAGTGAAAATTACAGTTCTCTTCTTCAAGCATTTTTTGAAACTCATGAAGAAGCTAATAAATTAGCTTTATCCAACAATCGCTTAAAGGGGTTAAACAATTGGTTGGAAGGGAGAGTCAAAGAACTGGAAGATGAGCTTTTGACTTTGAAAATTGATTTTTATGATTTAGAAATGATCTAGAAATCTACAGCTTCTAGTGACTTTGATTCTCGAAAGCCTGCCAATTATGAAGATTGTGTAGTCTTAAAAACAAAGTAAACTATTTGATAAAGATTGCTTCTAGACTCTCTATGGGAACTGCAAATCTCAATGCCATATTGAGTTCACAAAACTGTGTTTTTGAAAAAGCTGATATCAGATATCAGTATGGTTTCTAGAGAAAGCAAAGAAGTTTAGCAGTTTCTTTAGACATAATAAAAACCAATCTTCACCCTTTATCACGTGTTTTTATTGTATGAAGAAAGGTTACTCTGTTAGAAACTGAAAAGTAAGGAATTTTGATGTGCCTAAAGGTTTGGTTAGGTGGCTGCCGAAAAACATCACTAACATTACTGGACCCAAATTTAATAGGGTACCAACTTTTAAAACCTAAACTATTTTTCATGTTAGTGTAGCAGCCAAGAAGCAAATGTGGTATTTTGACGGTGGTTGCTCCAAACACATGATTGGAGACGCATCTCAGTCGGTAAATATCAAGTTGAAACACGACGGGTATGTCACCTATGCAGACAACAACCGAGGGACGATACTTGGTGTAGGGACAATGGTGGAGAAGAGTTAGTGAAAATAAAAGATGTGTTGTTGGTTGATGGTTTAAAGCACAACCTGCTAAGCATAAGTCAACTTTACAATAAAGGCTACAAGATTACATTTGGACTGGAATCGTGCCTTATAACAGATGCAACTACAAGGGAGGTTGTGCTAGTAGGTAACAAGGTAAACAATGTGTATATGATGAATGTGTCTTGCATTGATTCTAGTATGAACTGATTGTTAACTAAGAATCACGAGACATGGTTGTGGCATAGACGTTTAACTCACATACACATGCCTCATTTGGATAGGATTTTTGAAGCATGTCAAAGGGTTAAACAGATCAAAACCTCTTTTAAACCGAATAATTTTGTTTCAACATCTAGACCTCTTGAACTGCTGCACATGGACTTGTTTGGTCCTTTTAGAACTATGAGCATAGAAGGTAATTATGATGGTCTTGTAGTTGTTGATGACTATTCTCGTTTTACCTGGACTCTTTTCATATATGCCAAAGATGAAGCATACCAAGCTTTTAAAAGACTTGTAAAAGTTATTTGAAATGAGAAAACTTGTTGTATTGTAGGCCAAATATTATGATTAGTGTATGCTTGTGTGCAAGATATCAATCAAACCCCAAGGAAGCACACTTCGTGGCAGCAAAATGGATTCTGAAGTATCTTAAGGGGACTACTGAAGTTGGATCATGGTATGCAAGTGAGGTATCATTAAGCTTAGTTGGCTATTCTAATTTTGATTTTATAGGTTGTAAATTAGATAGGAAAAGCACAAGTGGAACTTTTCACTTTCTTGGATCAAGTCTAATTTCATGGAACAATAAGAAGCAAGTTTGCATAGCATTGTCAATTGTAGTAGTAGAATATATAGCTATTGGAAGTCATTGTGCACAAAGTCTTTGGCTTAATCAACAACAAAGTGACTTTGGTTTAAATCTCTCTGGAATTCCTTTTTTTTGTGATTATACTAGTACAATCAATTTAACGAGGAATCTAGTTCAGCATTTCAGAACCAAACACATTTGAAATTCTCCACCATTTTATAAGAGATCATGTTAACAATGGTGACTGTGAAATTCAATTTGTTGTTTATGAAAAGAAATTGGATAATTTATTTACCAAGCCATTGAACAAAGAGAGCTTCAATTTTCTGAGAACTGAACTTGGCATAATTGAGTTGAGCAGTGTTATATGAAATTGTTTGAGCAATTTCGATAAGGTTTTAGTTTCTGAAGAACTTGTTCAATCAATTAAAAGTGTAATTCTATTTATTGATATTTTGTTACATTAACCTTAATCACTTAAGCCAAAAATGCAATTAATTTTGATGCAAATTTATTTTACTGTGTGCTGAGTCATTATTTCTCCTTATTTACTTGTCTTTATGTTCCTATTTTGATTAGTAATTTGTGTTTAACTGTCTATTATTTTTTCAATTTCACTGTTTGGGCTTCATTTACCATAAATTCGTAATTTTATTTAATTTGCATTTTCTGAGCTAATTTTATTATTATTTTCAGGGCAGCTTTGGAATTTTATTGGGCTTGGAAATTAATTATGGAATTGAAGAGGACTTGCCACATTATCAATTTTTATTTTTAGTTTTTATTCATTGGACCAGAATTGAATAAATTTGGGCCCATTAGGTTTAGTGTTGAGCACTTATTTAGGTCTAGCAGCCTGTTACAGAGAGGTGTACAAAGAAGGGCATATAATTCTTTATTCTCTACTTTTGGGACTCAGTTCTTTCTCTCTCTGGCAAAACTGGTTTTGTATTTATTTTTTTTTCTCTGTAATTACGTTCTGTTTTTATTTTAACTCAATTTTGTTTTCTATTTTAGTTTAATTTCGTTTTCTATTTTAATTCAATTTTTCGTTTAATCTTTGTTTGCTTTATTTGAATTTAATGGAAGGCCAATTTATAAGGTTATCCTTTTGATTCAGATTGCAATGAAGCTTTAAGGTTGTTGTTGTGATATTTTTGCTCTCTTCATCTCTTAACTCTTCATCATTTTATTTTTGTGCTTAATGCTTTTACTGATTCATGCTTAATGTTTCAGTTAATATGAATTTTGTGTCTCTGTTCATGCTTAATGGAGTGAGTTACGAGTTATTGGGATGGAATGAATGATGTATGTGAATGCTTAATTTGCATAAGGAAAATTTGTGTTAATTCTCGCTTAGTTAATTAATTAGGGTTCAATAAGTTGAGCATGAATTTTTGTATCTTGTGATAAGCGGACTGCAATCTAATCAAGAGGGAAATTTAATTCAGTTAAGGAAATCTAATTCGGTTGTTGGTTTTTATTTTATTAAATTCAATTATTTCATGAAACCCCCCCCACTCTTTTCTCTTTGTGTGTTTAATCCTTTGACAGGAACTAGGTCCTTAGGAGATGACCTAGGAGTCACTTCCTAGTACTGTAATTATTTGACCGGATACAGCTTCGATCACTGTGCATGCTTGGGAACTGTTATGAGAGATCTGTGTAGATATAGTTACAGTCAACAAAGGAAATTGAATAGGTTGAAGCATGGGGTTAGCATGTACAAGAGGAGAAATGTACAAAGTGCCACATGTCTTCAATCAATTGGAAGTCAAAGAGTCAAAAGTTGCTATGAGAGAATTCTGAAGATAATTTTTGTCTCTTTTAATTGATTGAATATCTGCAAAATCCCAACTACTCCTTTACAACTAATTGATTTGTACTTCTTTACGTGTTCGTTAGTACATACTGTATTGCACTTCAATGCACGTAACTCTACATATAGTATGGATTCTGTCTTGCATTACTGCATTGTATTTCTACATACATTTTGTTCTTATTGGCCTAAGTACTCTCTCCAATCCTCAAACACTTATTTCTCCTTAACAATGTCGGTCTCCACTACTCCGAGAAAGAGATCTAGGAGGTCCGAGAAAAGGCCCATCAAAGAACAAAAAAGTGATAATGGAAATTTGGAAAGGTGGTTCTCTGGTAATCACAAACATATTGCGAAATATCTCCACAAAATCAGTTGCAAAGTAATGAACAACCCCAAAGTTTTTTAAGTTGGAATGGACAAAAGAGGAGAATTTGAACAACATCAAGAGGCTGCTCAAATTTCAGAAGTTAGACAAATTCTTGAATCTGATAGGGAATCCGTATCCAGATTTGGTGAGGGTCTTCTTAACCAGCCTTTCGATTGTGGACAACATTATGTGTTCAAATGTGAAAGGGGTGTACATGATCATCACTGACGAAGAATAGACGACGGTCACTAGATTGAAGAACTCAGGCAGAGTTGTCGAAAAAGGGAATACTGCATCACTTGAAGGATTCAACAAGGTGGAATTCTTCAAGTCTTTCTTGAGGAATCCCCATGCAACAAGAGACTATCCTGTTGGAGGATTGTCTATGAATCCCAAGATTCTTGCATCTATAGTAGTGTGGCAGCTAATTCCTAGAGGGTACAACCATGCAGTGTTGACAGAAGAAAATTTGATCTTGATGTATTGTATAATGCATCATGTAAAGATTAACTAGGTTAATGTGATAAAGGAGCACATGGTCAAGACCAGGAAGATGGCTGATTACTGTATCCTGTGCTTTGGTGTCCAAGTTCATTGAGCATTTCGGAGTTAATATGGAGGATGAGTTGGTGGAAACTGTGAAGCCCCACAACAAAGTAACTGCTGCAAAGTATGTTTGGTCTCAAATAGATCAATGATCACTAGATATGCAGAGCTAATGACGGCAATGAAGAAGAGGGAGAACTGAGTACTGTTGCAGCTACTAGACACAATGCTCTTGTTCTATAGGCACCTTTAGAGGAAAGAGGTGAAATGTTTTCAAGGTTTGAGTAATTGGTCCTTGGTAGGCTCTATACCATTACCCGATATCAGAGGAGCCACCATGAATATTGTGTAGCAAGGTTCCAAGACCTAGACAGATAGATAGAAGCAATTCCATAGCAATTTGGGGACATGTGCTTTGGCCGAGAAGAATAGGATTTGTATACATATACATGTAGTCGGTCATAGCTTTCTTCAAACCCATTTGATGAATCCAATGGGGGAAAAGTGTAGTGTGTGTTTGTGTGTCTCCATGTTTTTCTACTACTTCTAAGTTACTACTGTGTGCCTCTTCCTATGGCATTCTGCTGGTTTTACTGATGAAGTTCCTCCTTGATGCAAACAAGAAGATGATGAGATGTGTGATAAATCTCCTTGAATGCACAGAACTGAATGGAAGATGAGCTTAATTGGAAGAGAGTTTGCAAAAGCTTGAAGTGGAGATCCTAGGTGGAAGAAGTGTTGGAAGAGGTTAGGCCAACTTCTAAAGGCAAAGGTTCTTGCTAGACTTTAAACAAGAGTTAACAAGAGGAGTTTAATGCAAAGAAGATATGCATTTCAGCAGCATTTCTTTACTTATATCAAATCTAAATTTCACAATGGAAAAGAAGCCTATTTATAGGTTTTGAAAAACTTGTAGCCCAAGCTTCCTTACCCTAACCCTAACCCTAGCTCTAGTTTACATACCCTAACTCTAGGCAAATCCTCTCCACTCCTAGCAAGCCATGTGGCAATACAAGTAAGGCATGGTTATTCGATGAGGAGATGACATGTGGACATCCAAGGAGAGAGTTGCATTAGGCACTTTAAGCAAGGTAAGAAGACTCTATATGTTGCGCTCCAAATGTGTGTGGACGTCTAAGGTGCATGCAAAACTAGCCTTTCAAAATAAATGTTCCAAATGTGGCATTACTTGGACGTTTAGCTTTTCCTAAGCTATTTTCCTAAGGCTTAAAATTATTTACAAAGAATTTTAATTTTTTCTGTACAATTTATTTACAATTGAATGACTAGCAGAATAAAATAGACTAGCTCAAAGGCTCTGTCTCTAACTCAACATGAATTCGTCTAGTCATTGCTTTGGTGGTAGACCTCTCCTCGATCTGTCTACATCATTCACTATTGTATATTTTTTTGCTGATGGTTTTTGTATGATTTCTACTTCTTAGGATTGTTTTTTTTGATTAAGTTTGGTTGATTCTTATGTAATTCAGTTTGATTAATGAAATTTCATATTCTCAGTTTATGTTTAATGCTGGAAGTTTAATATTGTAGTTAACCTTATTCATATTATTGCATGGAGTATTCAACGATGGGGGAGCTAAAGATGTGTTTAATCCTTTACATTTCACACACTGGCTTGTCTTCATCAAATTGGGAGGATTGTTTGCACTGTTGCTACCATATGATTTGATGAAGCCAACACTGAATCGATAAAGTTAGGATTTGATGAAGCCAACACAGGACCGAAATGATATCTTTGATGAAGCCTTTACTGAACCAAGAAGGTTGTGATTTGATGAAACCAATACTGAATGAGATGATATGTTTCGATGAAACCTTTACTGAATCGAGAAGGTTATTGATTTGATGAAGAAAATTTAGACTAAGAATAAAGGTTAGTTGAAGTTGTATTTACTAATATTTTCAGAGTTTTTGAATATATTGATACGACTTTCCAAGTTTCAAGCAATACGGATGTGGCATTTTGAAATTGTGAGGATTCGGTTTCGACTCTCTGTTATTCACGTGATACAGATGTGGCATTCTGAGTTACTGGACATAGGATTTTGGCTCTCGGTCATACAAATGCGGCTCATGTATCTAATGCGGCTCACTCATTCAATGCGGCTCATGTATCCAATACGGCTTATGCATCCAATACGACATATACATCCAATGCGGCCTAAGAGGTCAACATGGTCAGTGTGGCCTGAGAGGTCAATGCGACCAATGCAACCTAAGCGGTCAACACAACCATGCAGTCTAAGTGATACAGTTTCGAGTTTTGGCTTTCGGTCACAACGATATGGCCACATGGAGATGTGGCCATGGTGAGACACAATCATGAAGATGCGCTCACTCAAAGATACGACGCTTAGTGATGCAGTGATGCAGATATCGCCACTCAGAGATACGATGCTTAGTGATGCGGTCAAGCACATGCCACCACTCAGAGATACGGCCTTTGGTCATGCGGTCATAAAGAAGCGGTCACTTAGAGATACGGCTTGAGGTCATTCAAAGATACAACCATAAAGAGATGTGGCTTTGCTGACGTGGCTTTCTTCTTTTCGGTTTGAGGTGTTTTATGCAGGTTTGTTCCTTTACCCAAGAGTATGCATTATCTTAACTATTAGGACGAGCTTCAAAAATTACAAAATTTGTTTTTAACAAAATTCTTTATCATTTTTCGAAAATCTCTTTTACGAAGTAATGTACTCAATTACACAGTGATTTTACATTTTTCTAGAGAGCTTTATGTTTTCGAAAAAGTTTGTTTAGTCAATAATCAGTGAGCCTTAAATTTACCAAGTTTTTCTAATTAAGAAAAATCAAGATTTTAGATCTTGAAGCTCTCTATTGGTGAACATCGTGCTACTCTGCTTTTAGTTCATCAGAGATAAGTTTTGCTGCACTGTTTTTTCTGTGATTAAACTGTATTGTGGAGTATTGATTTCAGTTTTCATTTTCTCTTGTATTTGTGATTGCGTAGACTACAAATTGTATAGGGTTTACATTTGTAGTCGTGCAGTAGGGTTCTACACTGTTTTTGTAACCTCTATAGGGTTTAAAGGTGTTTTCTGCAAGGTGCAGTGGGTTCTTGCGGGGAGCAAGTGTATTGTATTGTTCTTGATTAAACTATGTGTTCTTCAGTGAATTTCTTTGCTTGCGGTTAAAGAGACTAGATGTAGCTCTTGAAGAAGAGTTAACCAATATAATTCTTGGTGTTCTTGTTCTCTTTTCCCTATCTTGGTATGTGCGTATCTTTGTGACATATTACTGTATATGCATGAGTGGTTTAATTGATTGATTTCGCATTTCACTTGATTGTTTTTGTGCTGGGCATTCAAAATTCACACAATTGATGGTTTTAATAGAGAAATTTCATTCTTATTATTAATTCTTTCCAAATCATGAGGAAATTTTTGAACGTTCAATTCAGACCTCATTTTGAACTCAGCATATAATTATTTTCACTTAAGTGACTTTAATATTTTAAAAACTCATTTTAAAGGAAAGAACTTCACATGTCTTAATAAATTAAAACTATTATCTAATCGATTAAAATACTTACAAATATTCTAGACCAACCAAGAAATTTTAATGAATTAAAAGCATTTTTTAATCAATTAAAAAACTACATATCACCAAGAAAAACTTTAACGAGTAAAAAAGAACTTTATAATTGCAATGTAGGATCAACTCAAGAAAATGAAAACTTACATTAATGTCCTAATCAATACAAATCAAAATCAAACAGTTATAGGTCTTCATGAATATTCAAAATATCCGCTTGGAAATTGTTAAATTCATCAAATATATGACCCATAGCTTCAATACACCTCACATCGTTGGAATGATTGCGATTTGAAATATAGTCGGTCAAAACATGTTATATGAATTAACCCTATCATACAAAAATGATTAATGAATTCATGATTGGAGTTGTGTGGCACAACTGGAAGTTGTATGATAGGTGCAAATTTATGGGTCTATTTTAGTGCACAAGTCTTTCAGAAGTAGAGTCAAGTTTTTATGTATTTGAGTTAGTGTTTCTGATATGAAAATGTGAGTTTTAATATTTTAGATGCTTCATGATTGTTGTATGATGTATGAGATAAAAGTATGAAAGTTTCAAGTGTGTTTGTAAATTGTTTGAAATAGGAAATTTAAACTTATGTTGTTATATTCTAAACTTATGTTGAAATAGGAAATATGTTGTTTACTCTTTCGATTATATTATTATTGTAAATCTCTATAAAAAGAGTTATAGTTATCTTTTGAGATAATTTGATGAACGTAATAAATATATATATATATATATATATATATATATATATATATATATATATATATATATATATATATTTTTTATTTTATTTTAT
>Ga0099825_1004269_pt1 | contig 18791 bp, 5 predicted proteins | sample SiratroredBW_FD_76838 | JGI IMG/M metagenome (GOLD analysis project Ga0099825, IMG submission 76838) | Root nodule microbial communities of legume samples collected from California, USA - Siratro red BW | ecosystem: Host-associated > Plants > Roots > Nodule | place: USA: California | collected... | reverse complement strand
CATCAGAAGAGTAAAGGATTTGCCTCGTGAAGGGCTGCATCCAATGTTCATGAAGGTGTTGGAAACGGGGGAGTTAACAGCACTTGCATTTTCTGAGCATTTGAAAAAGTTTAGGTGAGTGCAAGATTATATTATCTGGGTATCCTTTCTATTCGCATTCTTTCTGTAGAGTTACATTGCTTTAATAATTCAATTTCAGGCCAAAACAAACCATTTTGGAAGCTGATGGAGAAGCAGCTAAATCAAAGCATCAACAGGTGAGTTTCTTCTTTAAATACATTATCCACATTGTGTCCAATTTAGAATTACTTATTCTATCTAATTCCATAATCTCATTGTTTGATTTGGTATGTAGAGTTACATTGTTTTTGTTACCCCTTCTAGTGATTGAAATCCACGCTTCTCTTGTACAACTTAACATTTTCCCCTTCAATATAATTTCATACATGAATTGGTGCGTGTTTACATAAAACAATTAAACATATGCGCAATGGAAGACTCACATTTTGTAACTGTTTATAAACGTTTACTGAAGATACTTTTTCTCTCTTTGATTTTCTTACAGCACATGCATCTTATTATGTGTTGCGTTACATTCCTATTGTTTGACTTTCTATGCCAATTTCCAGGCAAGTTTTTATTTTTATATTTTTTAATTTGGGTATGTTGTATTCATGGTTAGGTTGTGTCGTTTATAAATATTGAATGTGTGTTTGATTCATGTTCTGTTATATATCTTATCAGAGTTTATGCTGCATGCTACCGAAAAACCCCTCTTGCATTGTGTTAGGATGTGCATTTCTATATTGTTTTCTTTGTACTTTTCCTATACATTGAAACTGATTCTCAATAATTGCAGGGCCCTTCCGGGCAATGGGGTGATGTGATGAAAAGGAAAAGAGCCATTCATGAGAATATTATAAATTTGGTTCATGAACAACAGCAGTCTAAGAATAATAAAGAAAAGGTATGTGGCTACTGCTGAAATTTGGATTTGGACAATTCAACCTTTTTTTTAAAAAAAATAACCTGCCATATTTTTCTGACTGATTGGAATCAACGTAGTTAATTTTGTTTTGGATTTTCTTTTCAAGTATTTGCAGGAGGAAATCGAATCAGAAATCAGTCCTTCCATGGAGAAAGGAAGAAAAGGTTTTATTTTATTTATGTTGTCATTGAATATTCTTTAAGTTTGGTCATTGTGTTTTTCAATTTTTAAAGTGAATGATCTTCGTCATGATGTTTTCCCCACCCCCTTGTTTTAAGTAGTGCCTTATGCCTCTGGAAGAAAGAAGGTGGCTACTCGTATAGATATATATTATATTCTGTAGTGGTTATTTCACTACGTTCTTTCAAGTATATCATCCAGCAAATGCCTTTCCCATGTACTGTGAGAATTTGTAGGTTAAAATTGATAGAAAATTTCAAGGTTTACTTTATTAGGATTTGAGTGAAAGAAGACTACAAGAGTTAAATCAGTAAAAAGATTTGATGATTAGTTTATGATTCTGTTTACTTGGGTTTCAGCAGCACGTGGCTCTAAGAGAAAGCCCCAAAGTTTCAAGGATGAGGATCACTATATAAGTTCAATACCAAAAAATCAAGTAAGTTTCTATCTGAATTACATAGTTCATCATACATATACACACTTTCATGGTGGTTATGCATCTGAAACAAAAAGTTTGCTACTAATCTTGCTATCGTTCTCAGCATATGGAGGCTGGCCTTTCAGTAAAAGGCAATGAAGACTTTGCTTCAAATAGGTAGCAGTCCTCTTTATTTTGCAGTTTGGGGATTTTATTGTCATCCATTTCTAAATGATTAATTCTGAAGCCAAATGATAAAACTTTTAGCTGATTATGTTTGTGCTTTGGTGTTTAATTTGTTTGCTTGTATTTCGTGTTGTGACTTTCAACATCTATGATTCAGTTTAGTTTATTTATACAAATCCTATCCTTCTTAAAGTTTAATTTTTCTTGTTTGGTTTTGGTCCTAATGATACTCAGTTATTTTAGATTGGACTCAGCTGTCCTTGATCTAGTCGCAGATGATGGTGCTGGCATTCAGAAACAAAGATCTATGTATCACTGGGATAAGGTAATACTGAAAGTTGTGATTGATTTATAAAGGAGAAAGACAGTTATTTTTAAAAATTTATATAAGATTTTTGAAAAACTTATCATTTATCTCATGTAAACCTTGAGGTCAGAGGAGTAAAAAGTACATCAAGTTAAACAATGGTGACCGTGTTGCTGCAAACGGAAAGGTACAATATTTCTAGCCCATATTTTATATTGATACTGTGCAAGATGAGATTCTTCTATTCACCTATCTTAACGAATTAGAGCATAAATATAATTTTTTTCATTCGAGTGTAGATAAAGACAGAGAGTGGTGCAAAAACGAAGGCTACCAAGACTGGTATGTATAAGAAGTGGAAAGAACGCTCACACGGCAAGATATCACTTAAAGGGACAAATGACGGTGATTCTCAGGAATCAACAAGTTTGGCAGGTACTGCTTTTGATTTTTGTGTTTGATTATACTATACTGGTAACTACTATTTATCGTCCAAGTAATAAATACAGTAGGAGGCTGCATGAGTTCTCTTAGTCCCTCTCTTCTATTCATTTCCTTTGCATTTGAGCCCCTTACAGTTAGCATGTAATTGTTCTTGTTATACTATACTGAGATTAGATTGAAAATCATCTTCATAGCCATAAATTGATTTTACCTTATTGTTTTAGACCTCAGTCAAAGCTACACATTTTAAATTTGGATACCCTATTGGTGTAATGTTGCATGACAGAGGCTGCAGTCTTCATTGTTCTTGGTTGTGTTTTTTTCTTCTTTTAAACTAATCTGGTTCATCAAAATCCTGAATCTCACTTTTGAATCTGTCACATGTCTGTGTCAGGTTTGTCAACTTTCTAGTAAATAGTTGTGTTGTAACTGTTGGTTGGTAATGTCAAAGATAATGTATATATGCTTGTTGGATATTTTTGTTTTGTATAAAAGCTAAATATGAAACTCTATGAATTCTTGTTATACAGGATCTTACCAAAGAGGTCGTAGGAATTTTAGAGGCAGCAAAAAGCAGCATTCAATGCCCAATGCACATGTGCGTTCAGAAATCAAAGATATTGATCAAATTCGAAAGGAAAGGCAGCAAAAGGCCAACAGGACCTCTTATATCAAGAGCAAGTCGACGAAGGGTAAAAAGTTCGGTAAAAATGGTAAAAGAAGAAAAGGCAAATAAAGTGTTTGAAGCTCTAGACATTTAATTAGTTCAGGAAAAAAGGCCTGAAGTTGTAGTTCTTGTAGGACTGATGCAAAATCAAGCAGGAATTTTGAAAGGATTTTGAAACTTTCTTTATTAATAAAACGTCAATGTTTGCATTAATGTTTTCACGACCTGGCTGCTTGGAACAGCCAGAATTGTTCCTACGGGTAAGCTCCAATCCATTCATGGTAAAATATCTACTGATTTTTTAATAAAACCAAGTGTTGTTGCCAGGTGGTTGAAAATTGAAACCAGAACACCAAAAAATTGCTTCTCTTTTTGCGTGCTATCAAATTTCTGTACGACTCACTAGGTAGACCAGTTAAACTGACAGATACAATGCCACATATATTTGAAATATTTATGACATTTGTAACATTGTGGTTTTTATAATAATACTTACTGTAGCAATCAGATTGAAATTCCAAAAACAACTGTTAAATTCAGTTTAACCATTCAAAAGTATATTGAAAATAGCAATACGTAACAGTGATTCTAATCCAAAATGTGAAGTGTAAATCACAAAAATATTGGGTATGTAATTCATGACAGTGGGCATCATTTTTCTCAGTATTTCTACCTTTTCAAACACTGTTGACTTCTATTTCATTATTTCATTTTTGGGTAGGTTAATTCTGCAAGCAATATAGCAGAAATCAACAGAAGCTGAGAATCGAGCCCTAACAGAAAAAAACAAAAAAATGTACCCAAGCTGCACCTATTATGATCCTAACATGAAGAAGACAACGGTGTTGACATGGAAAGGTGGTGCCTAAAAAATTGGGAGAAAAAAAAAGAACAGCTAAATAGAGTAGTTGGAAATCATGACACATCAACAAAGTAAAAGAAAAACACTGTTCATAATATAAAGACTTTCCAAATAATGATCGAAGTATTTCAGGCAATAAGCTGCAACAATTTGATCTTTTCCCAGCAATCCGAGTCTGTAGTCTTCTACACTCCCTTCAAAGACTGAAACACAAATTTCTTACCAATGAATCCTGGGCACCCCATACTATTTGTATGCCAGGAGAGTAAACAAACACTAAAAGCACATACGTTCGTTTTCATTACAATATCATTCTCGTTCAATTCTAAATCTATAATCATTTCCCAACAAGGGGGTGAGGACGAGAAAGACCTAAAACACATGGAGTTGTGAAGGTACTTGTATGATGAGGGTAAAAAAGACTTTGAGCTAGTCAATGTTTGCAAGGAAAATTTCATTTGTTCAAGAACTCTTATCTCTTAAAAGGCTACTCTGGTTGAAAAGTTAAGTTGAAAGAAAACTTAGAGATACTCCAGGGAAGTTAGGTGCAGATGACCATTTCAATGAGCTAACTGAACATACATTTTTCTCGTGTCATTTCGAAGGGAGGCATCTAAAGTTCATCTTGTGTTATAAAAAAATTGTTAATGTTGACTCACTTACTTTACACTTTATTAATTTCTTGGCAGGATCGTTCATTGAAGACAATTAAAAGAAGTCAATGTAATATAGGCGAGAACGTTTCCATTATAAAGCAACTGAAAAAGAACAAAGTGACAAGCATTCGTAAATTGGTTTCAGTCAATGAATCTTAAAGTCTTAAAGGCTAGTTGCTGCACTTTCTATAATTGGGGTATTTTCATATCCTTGACTTTTCCAACAAATAACACTCACCAATCAATTAAAAAATATGAATAACAGATATAACAGGATCTCCAATATCGATTATTTTTTTCAAATTTGAAGGTAAGACAGTAGTTTTAGGCAGTGCTAGCACCAAACCAGGTGAACTTCTGAAAAATAAAACATCTATTTTGCAGAGTATTCTATAAATCCTGATTTACTATTACACGTAACAGTAAACATATTTACTGCATAACCAGTGTTTCTGTTACACAAACCCTGCAGTGCAACCAAAATCAACCACATGGAACATCAAGCACTGTTCCTTTTACGGGCCATCTCCCTAGCCATTTCCCTAAGTTCCTCCGGTGATGGTGGTCTTTCTGCCTCTGGTGGATATTCAATGTATGACCTCTGTAACATGATAACAGTGGAATATGATTTGGAGTTTACAAGATTGTAGTTAAAAACAATTCCAAAATTGCATTCATGCTCATGAATGAATTCAAAGCCATCAAGATAAGACAATTGATCTGGGAAACATCTATTCAATTTCAAAGTGATTATAATTGCTTATTGTACATTTAAACTTAATGGATAGTTGCATCTGGAATTATATAATCTGATTTCAGGATGCTTGAATGTGCAAAATTGAAAGAGATATCTTTTACAGGCTAGCTTAACCACCATGTATGACAAATGAACTCTACTTGTAATACTCCATTTTTGTGATTATAACAATATTTAATATCAATAAAAAGAAATTGGTGAGTATAGATTGAAGTACATAACCACAAAATGATTATATATGAGATATCAGAAGATGATTTAGGAGAATACATTTCCCATGAACTTGCGGAGGTTGCCGGGATTGTTGGCAAAAGTGTACATAAGAATGATTGGTACGGTGACATACACACCGAACTTGGCAATTTCTAGAATCCCTTTGGAAGTGCCCAGAGACGACATCGTATCTTTCCTATCACCAACAAAATCCAATACCAACAGCAACAGAATCAATCAATAAACAAAGAGGAAATTGATTTGAATCAATCAATCACCATAAACCAGTAACAGAGATATGAAATAATTCATTTTTACCTGAGGGAACCAAGATTACACAGCACAACGGGACTGAAGCAGAAGAAAGGAAGATACCCCCAATTAATACCTTGGGCTGCCTCCTTTTCTTAACCCCTCCAACTGTTATTTGCACCGCCTACATTTACTAATATACCTCTATTTTATATTTTTCTCAAATTACCTTTTTTCCTCAAAGCGCTTTCTGGAAGTGTTAAAAAGTTTTATCATTCCCATAAACTTACCATTTTGGACAATATACCCTTTGAAAACAAATTTATTCCACAAAGTATTTAACAAAATTGTACAAATAAACATTTTTCCAATATATTTTGTCACGTTAAAAAATTTAGCATTTTAAGTACTTTTCCAAATGTTAATATTTCAATTCTGGAAAGTATTTTAGTCCATTGTGATGAAAAAAAATAAAAATCAGTTATTAAGATGTTATATCTTTGTTATTCTTTGAAAATTCTAATTTTTAGCCTCTCAATTATATTTTTCTTTAATCTTTTTCATCTTATTCTAGAAATATAAAACTAAAAATATAAATAAGGTAATATTAATATTTCCTTGTTGAAGTGTCAAATATATATATACATATATATATTAGTAATGTTAACAAATTTTGGAATGTTATAAATTTAAGTTTTATCTTTTGATTATTTTTTTTTGATAGACTTTTTTAATCTTAATATGATTCTAGCAGTAATTCTAGTTCGTTAGTTTTATCACTTTTTGTGTATTTTTTAAGCTTTTTTTATTTTTTATTTTTTGAGTTTGTCAGCATCTTAATCTCTTTGGTTTAACTTGTTTTTCTAAAGATATCTAAAAATTTTATCTTTGTAAACTTTCTACAATTTTTTTATTTATTTGTTTATTTTTCTTCATTGAAGATATGTTTCTTGATTTGGTATCTTAGAAAAGTTTATCAAATTTTTGAAAAACTTTTTTTCAGTGAAAGAGACTGAACTCGACCATTTTATACCAAAAATAGATTAAAAACCTATTTTTAAGTAAATTTCTCAGATAGGCTTAGTATAATTTTAGCACAATTGTGCTTGATGAATCTTCATTCATAAAGTAGCACATTATTAAAATGATAACATCTTTGAATAAAACAAATAATTTAAAAAATACAATATAAGAAACGAAATAGAAGTATCAAAGAAAAAAATCAAAAAGAAATAGAAGAGAAAAGTATATTTTAGAAAAATTAAAGAATTAAAAAAAATTAGAAACATATTCAAAATGATCAATGGTTGAACAAGAAGTTTATTTATTACCTGTATATTTAGATATTATAATTTGATCTTGAGAGATATGAAAATTTACATAATTTGTTAGAATATATTGATAGATTGACAAACTATTATAGAGATAGGACTTTCTTAAGAAATTTTCGTAATAGATAGTAAAACTAACAATTAAGAATATATTAATAAATATAAAACTTATTCTATATGCTTCCTATGTCTCTATTAAATAAACTCTTCCTCTACTATAGTTTAAATGTTATTAAGAATATTATTTAAATTTAGAAATATTAGTTTGAACATCACAATATTGAAGTCAAATTTGAGATTTTAATTATAAAATTATAAGATTGTAAGATCGTACATATCATTTACGATGCAAATCATATACATGATCGTGACACAACAAAATCGTAGAATTGTCAAATTGTGTAAATCACAATTTATTTAAGATTGTTTGTTGTACCAACATTTTATCTTCTTGGATAAATTGGATTCTATTCAAATAAAATCTAACCTTTAAATTGGATTCAATTCAAATAACATCCAACTTTTACTGAATATTAATGATATTAAAATTTTACTTGTTATACAATAAATTGTTAATAGATAATGTAACTATATTGAATTTGGGACAATAAATCACTAATCATCTACATGTTTATAGGAAAATCTAGATTTTGAGAAGAAAACATAACTGGAGCCATATGGTTGTAGTGAAGAAAATGATTTAGACCGTTTGGTTTAATTAACTTTAATAGCGAATGATTGTAAAATTTCTAATAATCTTTAATAGCTAGATATAGTTTTTTTTTTCTTATTAAAGTGGTACATTTCATAATCACTTATTATCAAAATATAAAATATATTCTATTATGTAAATAAATAAGTTTTTCCATCTTGACATCATTTCATTGCAAATGTGAAATTGTATTAGATTAAGATGATTTTAATTAAAGTTAATTCTTTTATTTAAAATGAAACTGTGTAAAATATCACTTCAAATCACATTAACTAAAGTCATGTCTCCACAATTTCATTTGAAATAAAAAAAATCAAACCTCAATTAACCTTAATCAAAATGGTTTTAACCTAAAATGACTTCACATTTACATTCAAATCATGTCAAGCTAACACATCTTTCTTTTTTTATTAAAGAAATTTTTTGTAATAAAATTGTGTCATACTAAAGTAATTTATTCATTCATGCAATAAAAAAATTTGTTCATTTCAGTAATAAATAAAAAAAATTATCACTTTACTAGAAAATCAAATAATGTTTAAACTTACAACATTGTACTTTTTTTTTTAAACCATTTCTACAAGCTACGGAAATCATGTGTATGACTTCAGTAGATATTGCAAATACTTGAAGGGTTGAAGTTAACTTAAGTATGCATTAGTTTAGCTCAACCACAAAATACCTAAAGTCTTGAGATGCCTAATTCATATATGACTCCTTCATTCTCACAATTTCTTACACCAAAATTATGTCTACTGAGACCACTTACCCATCTAGATAATTTTTTCTTTTTACTTCGGTAATAACTCCCCAAAATCACACTAGTCTAGTACAAAATCCATCCTCACATCCACCCGTACCTGTGTGATTTTCCCTTACATAAACTATTTGATCCCGAGTTTTCTCTTTATAAACATATTTACTATGATTTTATAATCCCATTTTACACAACATTTTTTTTGGGACTTTTCTTTTGCCATTCCTCCCTCCGTCCTTTTCAACTTAGTTTAATAAGATGTGAGGCAACTGATAGTGCATTAGAACACAAACCCGAACTATCTATTAATTTCAGTTTTATAGCACAAAGGAAAGACCTTGCATCAATGGTTTTTATACTCCATGCTAGCAATTCGAACAACCAATTGGTGTCTGTCTAGTTCATAATACCGCCATACTTTGATATGAATTAAAACTTAAAAGCGATCCAATCAATGTGTAGTTGATAAAACTAGTCGGTCATCTCATCAAGGGTATTTTTCTCTGCAAATCATTTGTCTAGCTCTACGAGCAGTAAGGAACAGTGCTTTGTGCTAGCGTGTTGCCAGCTGAAGTACGATGCAATTGGCTAAAATACAGTGCTAGATACAATCTCAAGCACATTATCGTTGTAGAATCATCATAGAAAAATTAATAACTTTAAATAGTGTAATCAACTTCCTTGAATACAAACAAAATAAAATGCTTAAAAAGTCATTCCCAAGTTATATAAATTGGCCTGCTTTTCTTCTATATTGTAGTTCTGCACGAGCTTTTGCTTGTGCAGATTGGACAGCACTTGATGCTATAGCATTCAATACATGCTTTGTATTATGAGAAATTTAAGGGTTTTCTTCTATACTGAAAAACTCTCCATTAATGCGCCCAAACCCATTTAATATTGGTCCAAAAAACATATGTACCAAAACCCTTATAGTTCTAAAGATATCCTGCCAACCCCTCTCGTAATATTAAGTAGTCTGTGATCTGCACATCAGGAACAAAAATGTTTCCTTGTGATGTCAATCGTGCGCATGAAACAATAGTCAGTACAGATAACAAATTAATCAATAAGTTTTGTCTGGGGGAAAATAAATTAAAAGACATATTTCTTGTTGCACGGATTACATCAAGTATATAATGAAAGTTACACAGCCTATGCCTAGCATGAACCAAATTTCATAACATGAGAAGGAACGAACCTAACCTGGAGGTCACTATGGCGAATTTGACATTAATTAGTCCTCAATAACGTTTACATAATCATTTTTTTTTTGTGGAAACAATGACCTAAAAAGTTCCATACGATTAACATATGAAGTTTCCCAAGAAAGAGATTCAGCACTGCAGTATCTCGACCATTGCAAAGCAGTGGGAGGTAAAGCAGACTCAGCCTTCAAAGCAACCTGTATGTTAGTCAAAATAAAACAAATTCAGGAACTTCAATTAAATAAAAGATTTAATTTCATACAAAATTAATCACATCATACCTGTACAAAGTGACAATCATGCACCAATCCAATGGCAATAAGTCGGTGCCTTGACTGAGACAATGGTGGCCGTCCTCTAAGAGGGAAAAATGTCATGGATTCCTTCATGGATAAAGAGACTAGAACCACGTTATATCTTGAGGCTATTACATAACCCATATCTGGTATGGTCATCCAATTTTTAATAGATGTCTCCTTGTCAACATACAAAGATTGCCTCAATTCAGCCACTCGATCATTGCTACCAAAGAGTTTGGCGTAAATATCTTGCCACTGTTGAAGCTCTCTAATCAAATCCTGACGAACTAAAGCCCATGATTCCTCACCCATACCAAGTTGAGCTGCAACAGCACGATAACCACAATTTGAATCCGCTTTCACATCAATAATTTCTTCAATAAATGGATGGATCTGAATTGGAAATTGGTCCATCATAGGCAGAACTCTTCTTCGTTTGGACTCACGGACTAGTTGATGAGAAGGGTAAGATGAAGTGCCACTATGGGTATGATGCATTGCATCAACATGCTCCCAATGTGAAAGATCACGATGAATTGATCTGTCTCTTTTTGACCCCGGAGCACCCTTTATTCTTACCTCTATAGAAGTTGGACACTTTGAACTTGTATCAGGAAATGCTAGTTCATGCAATTTAGCCTTTAGAATAATTTTCCCAGCACAATCAAGTTCCTGAAATCTCTTGAGCAAAGCATCCAATTCAGGTTGCAATGATAACTCAAACTCCTTGTCATTCATTCCACGATCAATAAAGTTTAACTTCTTCCAATGAACATGGATTGCCTCCAAGGGAATAAGATGAGACATTGTACTGTACCTAGCAAGTTCACATGCACAAGGAAGACCATGTGTAGTTCTAATTACGCAACAACATTTGGAACTATCAGTACCAACACTCTTAACTCGATCATACTCGTCAGTTATATGACTCAATGCACTCCTTGATACAAATCCTTGCAGTTTGTTGTATAGTGGAGTATTATGCATATGATCCACTACATTTATGCTTTTCTCAAATGACGACTTAATCTCTGTGTGTTGCAAAGTAATCATGTCATTCATAGCATCCCAATAACTACACATATCTCCCGTGCTATCTTGAAGCAAATTCTTTAACTTACAATTTGTTGCCTCAACCCTGTCAAGTAAAACATAATAATAATATTTAACATAATAAGTAGATTAATAATTATTATAACAGTCTTGACAAAACAACTGTACTGATAATTAAATTATTAATTAGTATACTACTAATATATTTTTGAAGCTGAATTATTAAAATTTAAGTTTAGGCCTACCTATTGGTTGTTGTGTTACCCAAATGCATCACCTGATTTGTCCATGACGTGACAAACTTTTCCTTGTACGGGATCAGCCACATATTTTTCACATATTCAACAAAACTAGGAAAACCTGAGCAAACTTTTTCAAACAAGGCCAGACGCTGCATATATTCGCTCTCATTAGAAGAATTCACAACAACATCCCATGCATCCATCACGAAGTCTTGTTTCTCCCTTGGATGGACTATCGACATGCATTTGGTCTTCACATTCTTGTAGATATGAAACCGACATAACAAATTAGAAGAGCTCGGAAAGACAACTTGCACTGCATTCATCAAAGAAATGTCTCTGTCAGTCACAATCACCTGGGGTATGTCTTCATCTTTAACAATCAGTCCTCTTAACTTCTGTAGTACCCAAGTGAAGTTGTCAGCACGCTCAGACTCCACAAAAGCAAATGCCACAGAGAATGTTAACTCTGTTGAAGTAACGCCAACAATCTCAAGCAGTGGCAATGGATACCTAGTGGTTGTATAAATACTATCAATTATCAAGACAGTGTTGAAAGCACCCAGAAGTTTAATGGCATCAGGATGTGTCCAGAATATATCTCTGATAACATTGGAATCATCCACCTTTCTATGCCAGTACACATACCTCTCACGTTCCAATAATTTCAGTAGGTATTGCATTTCTAAACCTTTCTGAGAGGATCGATAAGCCTGTCGAGCATTGTATATCTGCTTGATAGTAGTGACATTATCCATGTTATAATCTTTCAATGTCAATAGTATATCTTTTGGCTTCATCATGTTCTTTGTCATATCATCAACCAAAGACTTCTCTTCAGCACTCAACCGACCAGCATATGGGTGACCCACTAATGTTTCCTCTAAGTCATGATTGTGACAACCACACATTACCTTAACAATCCATCCTTCAGCCTTTTTCAAAGCTTTTCCCCTTAACCTGAAGGGACACTCACATTTTCTAGTACCATTTACCCTTCGGGACAATGCATCCTTGTATGGTCCTCTATATTTGCCACTTCTATCGCAACCCAAAATTACAAACGTCTTCCTTTGATTACGTCTTGTATTTCTTGTAGATTTCGTAGATGTCTCTGATCTCAAAATAATAAGGACAAATCCATTCTCTTTTGCAACATCTCGAGCCCAATTTAACATTGCATCTCGAGAAGGAAAAACCTGAAAATATAAATAATTTAACAAGGCAATCACTTAACAAAAATAATTTATTGTTCAGTTACCTCAGTAGTGTTAAATGCATCAGTACAATCAACAGACATATTTGTTGCCCCCTCAATTAGCATATTCTCATCCTTAGACATCTTCTCAACACGACCTTCCACCTCTGCTCACAAAAAAAAAATAAAATTAAAAAGATAAACCTCTTGAAAAAATTATAGCAAAGTTTTCCTAGAAATTTATATTTGAAAGTATTAACATAAAACAGAACGTGCAGATTTATGGCCAATTTAGAAAGTAGCCCACCCCATGCAGCCCATTATCAAAAAGTGCAAATTTAGCATGTATACAAAACCATAAAAAGGGGAAGAGAGAAAGAATTTGATTCCAACCTACATTAAAAAGAATAAGCAGATGACAATTAGCCAAACAAATTAATTTGTCTCAAAATAGAACATGAGATAAAAAATGTGTCTTGAGAATGTCCCCATGTAAAACTGATAAATTTGTCTATATAGAGAAGCTTAAAAAAGTGGAACTGAACTAGCAGTCACAAAAGTCATAGCAAGCTTCTATGATTAATATTGCAATTAAAAAATGAGGAATCTGCCTACGTCCAAATTTAACAAGATTAGAAATATCAGTTAACAAATGCACCAAACAACAGAGGAAGAAAAACAACCTCTTGAGAGAGAATGATGAGCTAATTGAAAAGAGGTGACAAAGGAACATCACAACATATCAGAGACAGATAACATTTAAGAAAGAAGGCTTACTTTAAGTTGATATCAATAAGTATTTACATCCACAGCTTTTTATTTACCAACAAATTGAGCTGTCAAAAAGGGAGTCAAGCCAGAATGTTAATTTTTTCGGTTAGTCAATGTGAGAAGTTTGCAGCTTACAAATTAATACATAGATATAATAAGTCAGCAACTATACATTCACAAAATATAACAACTCTGTTCCCCCTCCCCAATCTTCCTCTTCAAGAAACTAAATAGCTCAACATAATGGAATTTAAGAGCAGTGTTGTTAAAATCGCAAGTATACTCGATTCAACGAGTTTTAAGGGGAGAACAAGGTGACATGGAAGAAAACTCGTTCACTGTGTGGATTGGAACGAGTAATCGTGCCGTCTTAGTGGATCGGAGGATCGCTCACTGTCCCAAGTCACTCGTTCGCTCGAGGTCGTCGCGCGTGGTCGCCGCTCGCTAATAGTCACCGTCACCGTTTGCTTGCGTCTTGGTGGTCTTCGGGCACGAGCACGGCTGTTTCCGTTTTCCTTAGCCGCACCTCCCACAGCAACGCCTTCGTTGGTCGCGTGTCTCGCGGCTGAACCTCCCACAGCCACACTGCTGCAGTAACTATTCTAGGGTATTATTTTGGGCTGGGATGGGAATTTTAACCTAAAGTCCAATTGCCAATTTCTAATCAATGGCCAATTTCTAATAAACAAGACAGACTCCTCCGCCCTCTATTTTTTGAATAGAGAATTTAATGGCAGCAACTGTCTTCAGTGTAAAGTTTATAAAATACTAAAAATATTTTTTGGTCTTTTTATTTTAAAATTAAAATATAAAAAATTATATAATATTTATCAGAAAATAATCTCATAATAACAAAGCTACAAGAAGGAAAAATAGGTAAATGATTGATCACAACCATTAAACTTCTTGCACTTAAGAGGGTTTTCACAACTATATTTCCTTCCCCTAAGACTTAAATATAAAAAGACATCAGGAATACTGGATTGAAGTTAAGTTCTTTCTCTCTCTCTTCTACTTTTTTTTTTTTCTTTTTTCTCAACTGTTATAGAGAAAAAAGAAATTTAGATGTCCAGGTTAGTCTGTAGTCTATTCTGTTAATATCTGTACTTTTATGATATTATAGTTTATACCTAATATTTTTTGCTCAATCTGTTTTTTAATTAAGTGGCATAAAATGATTATGGCAAGACGAGGCCTGATCAACATGTATATCATTGATACACCACCAGTTAACTGTAATAAATTAAAGCTAGTGATCTTATCAGAGGGATAGCAAGGAAATATTACATGAGAAATCTTATTTTGGGGTTCTTCAAAAAATGAAAGAGGTGCAGCAATCTTTTGTTCCAAAAGGACTTCTTAAAGAACAAAACAGACAAGCCATTGACAGTGAACAACCCTCTATACTCCAAGAGCCAGTGTCATTTTTTGTTCCAGTTGGTTCCATTGTAGCTCATATATTCTATTCTTACACTACACCTAGGTTGTGTGTCATCTTAATTATGAAATCCCTCTCTTTTTGTTCTCTATTTCAGCAGAACCCATCTTAGGTATAGTTTATAGTTTGTTTCCGTCATTATTTCAACGTTAAGTTCAAATAAACATGTTTTGGATCATTCACACTTTCCTTTTGTTTTTCTCTCAAGTAATTACCAGCAACACATCACCTCTAACCTCGCAACAAAAGTACATGAACAAGTCCTCAAAAACAAGACCTAAAGTTCCCGGTTACAAGTCTCCCAACACCAAATTATGTTATCGACATGCAAAAGTATAATCATATTACATTTGTTAACAAATACAAAATCTAACTTTAATTTTTACACCACACTTTTTGGACCTTTTCCATTTCTTTCTCATTTCCAACTTTGCTCAACAATCATAAAATACAATTTTCAGTGCTTTAGAACACCCAAAACCTAAAAATCTAAATTATTAATTTCAAATTTATTATAGCCTATGGAAAAGACCTTGCATCAATGCAATTTATACTCGATGTCATCACTTAGTGGTTAGAGTCCAGATTATAGAACCTCCATGCTTTCAGAAAAAATAAATTAACCCTACCAATGTCTAATTTAGAAAACTAGATGGCCATCCCAAGCCATGTAGTGTTTATTGTACATGTCTTGCCAGCTGAAATATAGTGCATTAGGCTAAAATAAAGTGATAATAACAATCTTAAGCACAGAATCAATTTTAAGGTGTTCTTCGTAGATAGATACACCAAAAGAAAAATGAACAACTTTAATGGAAGTGATTGTGTAAAAAAGTTACTGCCAAGTAATATCAATTGACCCACTTTAATAACTTGTATCAATTGTAAGCACAGATAACAAATGAACAATCAAGTTTAAATTCGAGTAAAACAGTACAGAGACAAAATTCGTTCAGGGATTGCATGAAGTGAACAATGAGCGGAGAAAACAGTTACACCAGCTTCGCATGAACCGAAATCGACAAGACAGGAGAAAAATGTAAACCTGGTCTGGAGAGAACAAGTGACGAATTTGACACCAATGAAGAAAGGCTTCAAGTAGCGCAACTCATTGCAAGTGAATGGGATAAAAGATTCTGCTTACCGCTTAGAGATCCAATTGCGAACAAACGCTCAAGAGGATGATAGATATCTGCGAATTGATGTTAGGTTTTATGAATGTGAAAGAATAGGGTTCTTGGGACTGATATTTGATTCCAAAATTTGGGGATTATAGGTTTCCTTTGCCTTCAAGGGTGGCAATTGGTAATTGTCAAAATGGGCCACCTGAAAAACGCGTCTCATTTTATTTATGGGCAGGCCCATGATATTTTGACCCATTTTTTCTTCTTTCTAACCCCACTAAGTTATTATTTACTTAAAACTAATTTAGAGTCTAGAGTATTAGAGTTTTATAATAACACTAAAATAATTGTAATACTATTAAAATATTAAAAATTTATAGATAAATCTTATACTAACATTAAAAACACAATAAATCATAGTAAATATATTTTAATATTCACACATGTTTTAAATAATAAAGAAAATCATCATTAATATCATATTATTTGTGCAATCTCAAAAACAATACCCCTAAGAACAAAAAGAAGCTTCTACAAAACCTCCCAACTATATTTGAAATATTACCTAACCAACCTATCTTCTTATTAACATTTTAAACTATCTGAAAAAATTGTATTGAATTTCGTCTTCGTTATTTAAAAGTTGGAAACTTGGAGGCTTTTGGTGTCAAACACTCGTAGTTCATTATATTTACTTGTATTTTTGAGATTAAGTAAAATGGGAATGCAAAGACCAAAATTTTTTTAATACAAGCTTTAAATTTGTAGTGAAAAATATAAAAATTGGAAAGTAATTACTGCATTATTAATTCTTTTGAGTTATTTTTTCCTTGATTTAGTTCGTGTTAAAACAAAATTTTGTTTCAATATTGACATAGTCTTTCAGTCCATTTTTAAGGTCTCATGACTTTCATAAAATAGTAGTGACACTCTTGATAAAAATAAATTTAGTGTTGATATAAGCTTTGTCATACAAGAGTGTTTTCTTCTAATGTATGCTAAAATTCTTCCCTTAAGAAATCAACTGAAACTAAAATCATTTCAAGAAATATTTTGTGTAAAGAATTTTGAGATAGAACTGCTTAGATTTTTCTAAACATTTGTTGTTGTCAACAAAGACAAAAATAAATTTATGGTTCTATGTGTTCAATATTGTTCAATATTGGAATCTGGTTTGCACTGCACCTATTAAAGTCTTCAATATACAAGTTTAATTAGAGAAACATTCATTAAATCTTTTCCTTTGAAACAATGATTTACATGATTATTTTACTGCATTTATTTTTATAATATACATAACAACTTGTAACCTAAATCCTTTTTTTTTATACATATAATTTGTCAAAATCAGCTAGGTAAATGGTGTTTGAAGATATCTAGATTTTTTTAGAGTCTCATTTTTAGGTAATAAACTAGAAATCAAGGTAAAAAGTGTAATGTTTTATTTCTAAAAAATTAATATGTGCTCTAATTTCTATGTGATTCATATAGATATTTCATACATAAAACTATCTCCCTCACCAGGTATATAAAAACCTTTTTAATCCTCCTCCTAATTTTTTGTTGACTTTTTAAAATTGAGTTATAATCCCCTACTAGAAGTTATACTACTAATCTTATTCTTTCTATTTAATTGCTTGAACAAAAAACATGCACTAATAAATACATTTGTGATTAATTATCTTGTTCTAGAGAGTGGTAGAATTCAATCAACAGTAGAATAAATAGGAAAAACAAAATCAGAATGTATAATATTATTTAATAGATATTCCTTTTATCAAAGTGATCCAGAGATAGATAGGAGATCAAAGTGATCCAGAGATAGATAGGAGAAGATGTATCAAATAAACCCCTACTCAAAGTATTCATGATATATTCATTCTCTCCTAGTCTGTCAGATGAATCCTCAAACTTTCTTGATTTGATCCTTAAAAAGAATAAGCTTGATAGAACTTAGTGTTAGGAATCGAAGAACGAGTCTAAGTTCCACATTGAATAAAAATGAGAAAGTTAAGCAATATATAAGAAAGAAGACCCATAAACCTACTGTCTTAAGGTTTTGGGTTAAAGGTGATGTGATTCCTTATGTATGTTGCTCATTTCTCCTTCTCGTGAGATCTCTCCGGTTGTGTCTCTCGGATTCTCCCAACAACTACAACACTTAGAATTATCATTCAACCATAAAGACTAACCAAGAAGTTATTTTGGCATTGTTGGAATTTAGAGATAACAATACACACAAGACAAACATCTTTTCAAAGTTATTAAACAGTCTCCTAACTTGTCTACCCCCATAAAATTTTTATTGTTTAGGTACAACATCACATTTTTATCAAGGTAAAACATTTTTTATGTCATTTAATGAGACATTCTTATTGTTTCTAGTCATAACTTATTTTGTAATTGAATACATAGTCACAATTAAAAGTGTTATGAAAGAACTTTGATTTTATATGTCAAAAGTTATAACTCTAATGGACCATTTTCATGGTTTTAGAATTGAATTTTATGAAATTAACATTACTCACTTGATAATTAATGCTTAACTAATATGTCATAATAAGTGCTCATATAGAGCTTGGTATGACAATTTTGCTACCACTTGAATTTGGATATGACAAAAAAATTAGCATGCTTAATTTGTGTATTATATATATATATATATATATATATATATATATATATATATATATATATATATATATATATATATATATATATATTTTAT
>Ga0099825_1004264_pt1 | contig 18802 bp, 15 predicted proteins | sample SiratroredBW_FD_76838 | JGI IMG/M metagenome (GOLD analysis project Ga0099825, IMG submission 76838) | Root nodule microbial communities of legume samples collected from California, USA - Siratro red BW | ecosystem: Host-associated > Plants > Roots > Nodule | place: USA: California | collected... | reverse complement strand
ATGAACATTACTTATAAGCTTCACTTCACCTTCAAAATCATCCTTCATCTTGCTTGATTTCCCCAAAACTAGTTTTTTTACGGCAACAACTTTTCCATTTTTCAGAGTACCCTGTTAAAAATATGCTTCTGGTTTTAGATATATCTCAGCTGGGATGTTTTTGTTGTGAAAAATACAAAATAAATTTACCTTGTATACATCACCAAAACCTCCTTCTCCAAGTTTGTTTTCAGCACTGAATTTTTTCGTTGCAGCTTTCAAATCATTATACTTGTAGTTAACTGGACCTTTCAACTCAGTTGCTCCTAATATGTCACCTATAATTAAGAACACACACCACTTCTTATTTTGTAATAAAACGAGATATGACTTCTTAGATTTGCTTATTTTGTGCTTATAAATGGAACACTTATTAAGAGATCTTTGGAGAAAAAAATATTATCCACACAATAATCAAAAACCAATCATGAAGGAATCTAAAAAAAAAAATTCAATGGTGGAGTTATTGGATGAAAAAACAGATGTTGAAGAACAAAATTGTATTGAAGAAATATTTTTCGTACTGCATGCCATTTATTTTTATTTTTTTTTTCGAATTGAAAAGCACTAAAATGCAAAGCATGAACTAATTAATAGCAAGCATTGCATTGAAGACTTTTCATCTTTGCATACCTTTGTGAACCTCCTTTGACTTTCTATACCATCTCCAAGCAAACAACAGAAGGAGGAGAAGAACAGCTCCAACAACAACACCACTTATAATACCCCACTTCTTCGTTGAATCTCCTGCGATAAAGTAAAAAATTTGACATAAGTTCCAAACGGATGCTGGTAGCATATAAAAATTGAAGGCGTGTTTTTTTTATTAGAAACTTTATTTTTATTTTGAAAACTCATTCAAAATCATAAAAACAATGAAAACAGACTATAATATTTAAAATAAAAATGGTACATCAAAAGAAAGGGAATTGTTGCACAGTTGTACCTTGTTTTAAAAAGGGTGCAATATCAACGGTTTGATTATCAGCAAAGAAAGATGTGGTGGAGTATCTCATAAAACAGCCAGCATCAAATGCTGTTCCATCTGTGTTGGGAAGACAACGTTGTAAGTTGTTATATGCAACTTTCATGCAGTTCAGACATTTAGGCTTTATGGCAGTTTCAACACACTGTGAAACGGCATAAACTGCACTACCACCAACAACCGGTGTCTTAGTAGCTGCATAAAAACCTTTAATTTTTGGTGTTGCTTCTTGGAGCTCCAATAACACTTTTTGCACAGCTACTCTAAAACCAGTGACGGTTGAACTCCTGTTCCCACATGATACACCGCCGCCAGGTTCATTGGTTTCATCGTAGAACCCGTCGCTCTCATACCTCATCTCACATTTTCAGAATATCCAACATCAAAATCAAATATATGTTCAGGCTCAAATGCTCAGCCACTGACTAATATAGATATTATATTGGAAAAATGTGTTTATTGTAAAAACCTGAGGAAGCAGGAGTCGTAGATGATTCTGGCGCCATTAGCAGCTGAGCAGTTGCGGATTTCAGAGGTGGCAGTGTTGAAGCAAGCAAGACATTCACTTTTGGAGAGATAGTTTCTGCATTGAAACATAGCATATGTGAGCACTTCTCCCCTGGCTTTATCTTCCACGGCAAAGTGCCTGTTCTTATCATTGCTAATTTGTGTTCTCAGGCTTTCAAACGTTTCATTGATATTAGCAAAGAAGCTACGCAAGTTGGATGCATTGTATGTGCTGCACCCCTTGTTCAGTAGATTTCTCTGGGGATTTTCAACTGCACCACATGCATGAATATTATTATAGCTCCACCATATCAAGGTTAAGAACAGTAGCTTAAGTTGCAGCATCCTAGCTTTTAGCTTTGCTATTCAATTAGTCTTCTTGCCTCCGTATAAAAATATGGTAACGAAAGAGTCCAAAGGACGATTAATGTTTTTGGTTTTGTTATACAGGGAGGAAGTGGTTCAATCTTCTACATTGCAAAAGCATTGAGTAAGGTTTGACTTTTTTATGAAGGATTAATGATGAGTGGTGACACTGTAGTGCATGTTGGACTCAGAAAGCGTAACGAACACGTACATATATAAGTTGCTTAATTAGAAAATTTGACGTTAACTTTTAATTAAGATGAGTAAGTTAAGCTACCCACCCACTTTTTTCACCTCTTACATTATAAAGTTAGGAATTAATGTACTATACATCAACTCCACCATCAATATATCTGAAAAGTTATGAGAAGCTTTAATGTATTGGACGATGATTAAAGGGTAATTCTGTTTTTGTAATAGATAAATAGAAATATCACAGGACAATGTTATCTGTCACTACCATTATTTTCTGTTCTACATTCCATTATCAATAAAAGACACAGAGAGAGTATTAAAGGAGGATTTTCTCCAAAGAATTTGTGTTAATCTGGAAGGCTTAACAACTCACTCTATCTTTATTATTATGAATTCAGTTATGTTTTTACTTTTTATTCCGATGATTAACATGATATATTGAAGGCTGATAAAAAAAAGAAAAAGAAAATGATACATTGAAGGTTATATAGATGATAGTTTTTGATGAATGGCTTAAGTTTAAGTTTGGTTGCTAAGAGAGTATAGAGAGACTACAAAGAGTGTCACATTCATTCCCTTGAAACGAAATGGTCCTCAGAATTAGAAATGTAAGAGATGTACTGTGTTTCAAAATTGAATGTACGTCACCTCTAGCTATATATGCAGTAGTTAATTTCTTCTAGATATCGATATGATCCATTGGACTATCCAATTGGCTCAACTGAAGGAAAAATGACAGAAGACAACATATGAAAAATTCATTGAGGCAAAGGAAACATTTCTAATACTATGTATAGATACTAACTAAGGTTGTTACAGAGCTCATTATAAGTGATTATCAATGGTAAACCAGAAGTCCATTAGAAAAGGCATGATTAATTGGCTGAGTCATTTATTATGCAAACCACAAACCAGCTTGGTGAAGAGAGGGAGGAATTAAAGGCTTATAAATGAACGGAGTTGACCAATCGAAGATGCCCTCAGCAGCCTACTCAGCAAGAAAGAAGCAACTCAAGCTGATTGGTGTTCATGAGTCAATTTTCAACAAACTACAATGAAGTGATATATTTTGGAAAAAAAAATATTTTCAAGTTAAAATTATCTAAGTATAAATTATATTTGCAAAAAATCTTTTATATTATTTTTCAAAATATGTCTTTTAATTTATGTATATAAACTAGTTAATATTACTTCATGAAAAATTATTTGATTTTTTTCTTATTTTGCTATGCAAAAAAAAAATATTTATAGAAATGTTTATTTCATTATTATCGCAACCTTTTTGTTCAAGTTTGCTGAGTTGAGACAAAAAAATACTATCACTTGGAAAAAACATGAATGATTTAGTCTTAGGACCGTAATTTTAAATTCTGACTGCAGTTGTATTTGAAGTTGTCATTGCAACTATTGTAATTATTATAAGGATTGAGGCCATTACTACCTGAAATATTATATCATTGTATTGAATACAAAAACAAAAAATACTTATTGATATATCTTTTATTTATATCGTAATGTAGATTTTTATTTATTTTAAGATTTTGTATAACTTGTCACTATAAAATTTCCCTCTAAATGGATATTGGTTTAAAAGCTTTATGACTATATTTTCTAAGTGTTATATTTTCCACCTCCATAAGACAACTCGTCCCCCACTTGCTGTTAACCTTCCAAGAAGGGAAGGAGTTTAAGAAAATACAAATTCAATCATGTACTGAACAAACATTGCATGTTTTCTAAAATATTTCTAATAAAATTATAAAATACTATTAAAATAATAATTATTAATATCAGTGAACAAACTAACAGATACAAAAGAAAAGTTCGTTGAAATAGCCCATTTATAATAATAAGTTAAATAATTGAACTCACTCATATACAAAAAGTTCGCTACTAAAAATTTTCATATTTTACTGAACTTTTTTAATATGATTACTTGTTGGTGATACAAGTTCTTCAAAGAAAAACCATCATCAGTATTGAAAATATTACTCAATTGATTTAGGCCAAAGAAAAACATCACAGTGACCAACAAATAACACTTAAGTATTATGACAGTCGGCATATGAATAAATTCTCCTGTCATATCTAACTGTTACACTAGTGTCCCGGTTAACATTTTCTAAAATCTTCACTCAACATCATAAAATAAGGTAAGATTATCTTCACTTGTAACTATATTAATTAAGAAAGGAATTTAAAAAAGAAATTTAAGTCTAATTTAATTTTATGAAACTAATTTGTAGAAAAGGAATTATTCTCATTTATATAACATAAATTTATATTATCTCTATAATCAATATAAGATTTTTAATAAGAATATAAAGTTTTATTTGGTAAATTTTTTGATAGTTTAAGCTAGGTCTTGAAGAAAACTAATGAAACTTTATGTGGACATTTAAATTTTCTATTCGACGCCTTGAATCAAATTTGAAGAATAAAAATGGAAATTAGTGAGCACTTAAGCAATCTATTTTTCTGCAGGTTAAGTTCTTTTACAAAAATTTATTGCAAGAAATGTCCAATGTAAAAAAGCGTAAACTTCGAGACAGCATGAAAACCTAATTTTCTCACTTCTCTAAAGAATCTAAGTTTTTGGTATCATAATGCTTGGGAATTTGTTCTACGTTCATTTAAGTTGCGATGGAAGGATAGGTTGTTAAGATGAGATGGATAAGTTTTGGAATTGACTAAGACTATTTGATCTGTTTTTAGAGATTTAGTAGAATTTTCAAGTAGAGATGAAAAATAATGAGAATAATAGTCATATCTGTAGAGAGTGTACTCCTATTTATATATATTGAATCAGTCTATTATTTATCAGATTCATTTGTTCTAAGTGAGATAATGAACTTAGTTTGTTCATTTCTACCTTACCAAGAATGAGTTTAAACTGACTTCCCGTAAACGAATTATTCTCTACTTGAACAAGAATTCTTGATGAAATTCTTTTTCAATAACTTTATAACCATAGCTAGTTTCTGTAAGTTTAATGTATGTGATTATATGTACTCGTAATTACGTTTCTTATTATTAGTAATAGTTTTTATTATTTCTCTTCAATGTTTACTTGAATTTCTTTGTCCAATTATACCTATGAATAAGGTTAAAAGCATTGATTAGATAGAACCTTTTTTCTTTTAAAACAATTAACTTCATTGCACTAATTCAAGAAAATATTACGATCTATCAATATTAAGAGATTAATGTTAGAATAATTTTATAGGTTGATGATAATTAAACTCTGATTAAATTAGAAATACATAAATTTCATATTAAGAAGTTAAAACCCAATTATCGCATGAATTCAAATCAAACTCATTTTACTATGCACATCTTCTGTCTGACAAAATTTCACAATTCAAATGTCTTACTTTTCTTATTTATATATTTGATTATTTATCATTCAATGGTTTGATTATCAGCAAAGAAAGGTGTGGTGGAGTATCTCATGAAACATCCAGCATCATATATTATTTTATAAAACGTGAAATATAGAGTTTTGACAGTGTTATTCCAACACCTTATATCAGATAATTAACAACTAATATTTAAATATTAAATTAATCTAAGCGAGCTTATGCCACAGTCATTGAAATCAAATTACAAATTATTAAATGATGCAAGGATATTACGTTAGTTAGGGTCACGATGGATCAATAATAATGTGATATATGAACAATAAAAAACGGTACTATCTTTTACACGAATTAATTAATTAATTAATTAAAATTTAAATGTGATTCTTAATCAATTAAGGTATACTTAGACTTGTACAAATTAATTTAAAATTTAAAATTTTGAAACAAAAATTGTTCCATGACAATATCATAACTATGACGGTCACAATTGCCATAAACATTGTTTAAAGGTATTAAATGGAATGGTTTAGTCCAACACACCACTTAATAAATAAGTATTGGTTAAACTTAACTTATGTATTTTAAATAGGTTAGACTTTTTTCCCCTTACATATCATGCCAATATAAATTAATTTAATTTTATATATAACGATCAAAAGTTAATTATGTCATGTTCTTCTTCTTATTATTGTTATTAGCTTATTTGGTTGGCTTAGCCTATTTTTGTATATACCACATACTATTTAGTGATTGAGAGGAATGAGTCTGAGATATGGTGGAGTAATAATGATGGTCTCGGAAAGTGTATGCACTCAACAAGGATAAGGTGCTTAGAAATTCTGGCTTGCAATACCTCAATATATGTGAATGGCTATCAAAATACAGAAATAAATTTATTATAGAACTAAATAAAAATAATAATGAGAGGAAAAAAAATAAGCAGGAATTTGAGTAAATTGTTTTGTGAAATATCTATTTTTAAAATCATTTTATTCTCACGCGTACTATCATCACACTTGTGGAAGTTTTTGTATACATTGTGAAAATCCTATCTCCATATGCTGAGAAAATATCCCACCTTTTTTACAAGAAAATGCAAAATTAATGAGACACTTCTTAGTGGAGAACCCTCTTAATGTGCTTCATTTCTACAAAGTGGCTAATTCATCAACTTCACATCAATCATACTTCTACAATTTGCTTGGTATTTGCAGCACTAAATTGAGCAACAACACTTCAGGAATTGTGGAAGAAAAATCTCCTTTTAAAACATTGTTTCCTTCAGTAGCTAAAAACTTCTAATCCCTTAATTGAACATCACATAAGCTCTTTCTTTAAGATATTCATCTAGCTGAGAGTACAGAAATGGAAGCAGTAGCATTAGATTTAGAGGAAGCAGTTGAGGTAGAGGTCTCAGCTTCCCTAGTCCTGAAGTTAGATTCAACAAAAACAGGCATAGAAGGCCTAGTTTGCCCCAGTGACTTGTTGCTTTTGAGTGAGGCTACTACCTCAGACATTGTTGGCCTTGCAGCAGCTGATGCCTGAATACAAAGCAAAGCAATCTCTATCACTTTCTTCACTTCTTCTGTCTCATACTCTTTAGGATCCAATGTCTTGTCAACCAGCTCCAAATGCATGCCTTCCTCATATAGTTTCCATGCCTGTTAAAGTAATACCAAAGTTCATATGGCCAAATGTTATTTGAAAGAGTTTAATTCAGTGTCACCATCAACCAATCAAAATTCATGTAATAGAACTTTTAAGGTAATATGATATAAAAGAACAAACTTATGGTACAACTGTGATTTGATTAGATGAGAATGTAAACACTGGACATTGTTTGTACATCATATTTTACTCTATAAAAGAAAGTTGAATTTTTTCTTATGTGGTCATGTGAAATTGCTTACTCTTTGAAGGAGAAATTCACCATTAGCATCTGCCCTCAATTCACTATTCTTTTGGCCACTTATGATTTCTAGGACTACAACACCAAAGCTGTAGGCATCAGCCTTCTCTGATAACTGACCATGGATTGCATACTCAGGTGCTGTGTATCCCCTGACATGTATACAAGTTTTATAGCATAATTAATGAAAGAATGTTGATTTACACATAGCATGGAATGGAAACACCAAAGAAAAATAATCATAATAATAAAATAGATGTCTCTTTGATTATATCTAACTCTAGTAGAAACAAACATTTGGTCTTACAATGTTCCTGCAAATCTTGTGCTAAGATGAGATTGGTCCTCTGGTAGAAGTCTTGCCAACCCAAAATCAGCAATTCTTGGTTGCATCTCATCATCCAAGAGGATATTGCTAGTCTTTATATCCCTATGTATGATGCAAACATGGAAATCCTCATGTAGATAAGCCAAACCCTTTGCTGTGCCTAAAATGATATCATATCTTTGTTTCCAGCTGAGAGGATCCTTTCCTGCACCTGTTTTGAAAATTTTAATAAACAGATTTAAGTAAAGGGGTGGAAGAGAGGGGAACATATAGAAAACAAAGATTCACAAAATGCTTCAATCAGGAGATTGACATGAGTTTTACCAAATAAGAATCGATCTAGGCTGGTATTTGCCATGTATTCATAAACAAGGATTCTCTCTTGGCCTTTGCTGCAACATCCAAGGAGTCGAACTAGATTCTTGTGATGAACGTTGCTTATGAGCTTCACTTCACTTTCAAATTGTTCATCCATCTTTCCAGATTGGCCAAAAAGTAATCTCTTCACTGCAACTACTTTCCCATTTTCCAAAGTGCCCTGTTCCATGAATTGGTGATTTTAGCTACAGTTTTAAAAAAGTCATTATCTTTTTCTCCATAGAAATAGCTCGTAACAAATTTTGTCTCTCCTTAATATTACCTTTCTCAGAATGAATCATGCTTGTTTCTAAACATGTACTCCAATAAAAATGCTGAATTACCTTGTATACATCTCCAAAACCTCCTTCTCCTAGTTTATTTTCATCACTGAAATTTTTTGTTGCAGCCTTCAAATCCTTATACCTGAAGGAAACTGGACCCTTCAATTCAGTTGCTCCCAATATGTTACCTGACAACAAGGAAACGAAATTTGCAACATCTTAGTGAATAAATAGATCCAAACAAACAGATCATACACTCCACGGTAATTGATTCCTTGGAATAAAGACTAAATGAGTTATTAGTAATACGAAATTAATATGACAATTTTACACTGTCATCAAATTATTATACATGATTAGTTTATTAACTTCTATACTGTACTGTGACAAAAATCAGACCAAACATATAAGAAATCATCAATTCAAAGACTATCCAAATTGTCTTTACCTCTTCGACCCCTCTTGGGTTTCTTGTACAGTCTAAGCAAGGCAACTAGTCCAAGGAGGATCATAACAAGACTTACACCTCCAACAACCCCACCAATAATGGCTACCCTTTTGCTTGAACCCCCTGCAGACAAAAAGGCAGTTAAAAAAACATACTACTATATATCAAAAATCAATGTAAAGAAATTATCCTAACTCTACCTTGTTGCAAGAAGGGAATGATATCAACGGTCTGGTTATCAGCAAAAAAGGGTGTCTCTGAGTATCTCATAAAACATCCAGCATCAATTGCTCTGCCCTCAGTATTTGGTAAACAAATGTCTATGTTGTCGTATCCATTTTTGAGGCAATCCAAACAACCACTCTCTGAGACAGTTTCAGCACATTGTGCAATGGCATAGATTGCACCACCACCCAGTTGTGTCTTGGTAGCTGCAAAAAAACCAGTGATTTTGGGGGTTGCAATTTGCAGATCCTTCAGCACTTTCTGTGCGGTTATATTAAAATCAGTTGCTCCAACTGCTGTCTGATTTCCACATACATTAGTGTCGCCAGCCGTAGTGGTCTGGTCAAAGAAGCCAGTGCTCTCATACCTCAACAACACATTTCAAAGTACAAAACATCAAAGTTAGCTATGATTCAAGTTCATGAACTGCCAACTCAAGTATAAAAGGTATGTTTTGAGACAATATTGTTTTATAAACACAAATAAATAGTTATAAAACATATTATTAACCTTATAAACTTATTATCATATTTGAGTATAATTTTAATACAATTATAAATATGTTGAGAAAATATAAGTATATATAAATATGCGTAAAATAAAGAGTGTGTTACTGATAATATAAGAAATGTAAATGTTTATTTTAAAATTAGAAAAATTATTAATGTCATTGAAAAAAACTTAAGAGTGGTAGATTCAATTTAATAAATTCAATTTTTTATTTTTAAAAAGTAATTTTATATTTTAAAACTTTAGTTTTAATAAAATTATGGTATTTTAAAATCAAATAAAGAAAGTAAATAACACTTTCTTAAAAGCATAAACAGCATATATAAATTTCTTAAAACTCATAATAGATGCTTGTGTTTAAAAACTTAAGGGAGATGGAGAGAGGTAGTATATGTCATTAAACATAACTTTGAAGGGAAATCAGTCTTAATAAATCATATTGACAGAAACTTAACTAGAAAATTATAAAAAATAAATAAAAATTTAAGTTTTAAAATAAAAATTAAAGAATTTCTATAAACAAAAGATTAAATGGAATTTTTATATTTTTAAAATACTATTTTTACAAACTAGAAAAATAAAATATCATTTTCTCAAAAGTATAATTTTTATAAGAAAAATTATAATTTAGTGATAATATATTTTTATGATATTTTAATATATAATAATTAAATCTATGAACTTTTTGCTTGCAAAAAATTATTTAGTTTTTCTATTCTAAAACCTTTTTTTTAATTTTCATAATTTTTATATATAAATTTTAGTTAAATATTATTTAAAATTTAAAGTGTGAGTGTCATTTATTAAAAATATAATAAAAATAAATATTTATTTTAAATTAAAGAAATATAAATGTTTATTCGGTATAATTTTAGGATAGATAAGTGAATTTTCTTCTAATAAATAAGAATAAAATCTCATATTTTCAAGTTTACACTTTTGACTGTTATAAAAGTAACTGTGTTGTACTAGTTTAACACGTGTACATCACTCTATATTTGTCAACTCATAACCAATAACATTTCTATATACGTATATATATACTTACTTTACTTTATTTTACTGTATTAAAAGGAAAATGTAATACCCATATTTTTTCTCAAAATAAAAAAAAAAAAAACATACACAGAATAGTAAAATTATATTTATTAGAATTTTATTTAATAACAAAATTTTGGGATTGTATGAATAGGAATACCTTTTATCACATTATTTATTAAATTCGTTATTATTGATAAAAAGAAGTAGAATTTTGGGAAACTAATAAACTGAAAATTCTCAAAATAAACACTGACAATGTATTTTCTAACAGATTTGTCTGGACGCATTTCTTTATTAATTGATAAAATTAATAAAAATGAAATTAAATTAATTTCTTTTGTATTAATAAATTTCCCTATTGATTTTACAGTTTGGAATAAATTCCAATTAATAATAAAATGTGCTAAAAAAGCATCTCAGATAAAGTATTATTGCCACTTCAATTACATTCCAAACATACAATTATACCTTATTTACATATAATTCATATTATTTTAATGCGAAACCTTTAAATTCAGACCACATAAATCTTTTTATCTCTTCATCTAGCATGCTGAACCAGACTCATGGCAAAATCAATAAAAAAATTCTTCACTAATTTAATTAAGGTCTTCTCAAATCATATTTAAAATTAGTCTTTTACATTATCATACTTTAGAATTAAATTTGCATGCCCCACCACGACTTCAAAATTTGATCATTAATGTATACAAGTTCACACATAACTAATTTGATATGCAATCTCAAAAGTCCAACCATTGCAATTCCATCCTAGACACGACAACTATCCAAGTCATTATTATATTCCAACCCTTTCCAAAAAATATCTACAGAATTTTTTCTATATTATAATAATTAATAAAATAATTTTATATATAGATATAAGCAATCATTTATAAAATAATAAAAGTTTGTGATATGCATGATTAGGCATAAGAAATAGAAATGGTGATGGAGAGTGAAGGTGTACCTAAGGAAGCAACCGTCATAGGTGACACGGGCACCGTTGGCCCCGGCGGAGCAGTTGCGGATTTGGGCGGCGGCGGCGGCGAAGCAGGCGGCGCAGTCAGTAGCAGAGAGGTAGTTCCTACATTGGAACATGGCATAGACAGGGTCTAGTCCTCTAGCTGCTTCAGCCGTGGCAAAGTGTTTGCTTTGGTTGGTAACTTGAACTCTAAGTTCATTCAAAGTTAAGTTCAGATTTTGGTTGAAATTGGACAAATCTGTGGAGTTGTATTGGCTACACCCCTTGTTGAGCAAAAGAATTTGAGGGTCTCCTAGGGCACCCTCAAGCCTCCACAAGATGAACAAGGTTAAGGGAAGGAGATTCATGGTGAGGGAGGAAAACCAACACAACACAAGAACAAGAATAAAAAGGTTACAAAGTTTATGTGTTGATTGTGTTGGTGGCGACCAATTCAGAAAATTTATATGTGTGTGCGAATGATATAATAATGTAGCAATATAATCGATATTATTAGAAAGGTAAAATTGACTTTGGCAAATGAACTAGTTAAAAAGCTCGTAAAGAGAATTAATTAGATTAAAGAATTATCATTTATATTGAATTTGGTCGTTTGTTTTTGTAGTTTGTTTAACCTAGTCTATGAGTTTAGGTTAAGTTTATGAGTTTACTTATATTATAAAATAATAATTATATTTCAAAAAATAAACTTATTAAATATATATATATATATATATATATATATATATATATAAAATTATATTATTTAATAAAAATTAATTTTATTAATATGACTTAAATTTTAATTGTATATTTTAAAAAATTGTTACTTTTTTCTAGAGCAAGTTAAAATAACATGTTTTCTTGGTATACACAAATTTATGATCTGCCTCATCTGCTGGACAGCTTGCACGACTTCTATCCCTTAGTGTACGTCATAGTGTTGAAGATTTCCTTCCATAATGGCAAGTGATGTGTGTTTATAAAAAATATTAAGATGCAGATGTTAATTTTTTTTTTTAATAATTGAGAGTGATAAATATTATTGAAAGTATTTCTTTATTTAGTTTTTGTTAATTTATTTATAAAATTATGTTAAATGGATCTAGATTAGTATGATTAGTATAAATGGGTAGTTAGCCTTGTATTAGTTTCACACTAAGCATGTTGTATGGGTTCTCAAATAAATATGTTTGATGATATTTCTAAGTAATCTTCTGCGTCTTTTAATGGTGAAACTATTATCTGTTATGTACAGTACATTAACTATGATTGATTAATAAATATGAACACATTAACTATGATTGATTAATAAATATGAACACACAGGTGGATCTTAACAGCATAGGCTCCACTAATTCTATAGTTAAATCCATCCTTTCTCATATCTTTATTTTCTCTGATAGCATAGACATTAGTTAATGTTATTGATTACTAAGCAGTGATTTTACAGGAAGATTAGAGATTAAAACTATTTTTAAATGAATATTTTATATTTTAAAATAGTAGTGGTCAACATCAGTCAATGTACATAAATGTTAATTTAATTATTGAAAAAAAATTATAAACATGTTATAAATTGATTTATAAACATTGTAATTTAATATCAAATTAGATCTCATTTTTAATATTTTAATTCTTAAGTCGTTGTGTTAATTTGTGGACTCAGTATTTGATTTTTAACATTAATTGACTGTTTTAGCGTTTATTCTAAATATATTCAATTTTTGAAAAAATATTTTAGATTATGTAATCCGTAATATAATTCTAGATTTAATATATTATCAGTTTTTTAAAAATAAATTTTAGATCGTATAATCCAAAAAAATTTCAAAATAACTAATTCAAAATTAATATAAAGAACAGTAATAAATGAACTTTTTTATTTTTGTTTTTTCCTCATATCATGAAGTGTGCATGAAAATTATGGGATGCAAAAAAGAAACGAGCTTTTCAGTATTGTCCAAGTCCAACTGAAAAAATACAATTTCAACCCAATGAGAGTGTGTAAATTTTACTTATAAGAAAACAATGCAATTACTTTTTGCACCTCTGTGATTATTTTATGCACTTTCATTATATTTTCTTAAAATTATTATCTAAAATTAATAATAATTACCGTTATTATAGTAATATTGATAATAACAATAAGAAAAATACAAGGTGTCAAAAAATCATGAAAGTAATATTTATGTTAGGAAAAATGTTAATGGGAGGAGAGGAAAGAGCAAAAAGTAATTATATTATCATCTTCTTTTTAAACTTAATTTTCTCCTCCAGAATATACATATTTAGATTAAAAATACTTTTATCAATAATTTATTGATTTTGATTAATAATATAATCATTTCAAACATAGATAAAAGAGTAACGTTAACTCTCCATTACATAACTTGTACAAATCAAAGTTATTTTCGCTAAAACGCAACAAGTACTTCACTTATTTGTGCTTTTGTGAGATATATTAGAGGGGAAAATTAAAGTTTGAGTTTGCATGATAAGATATTTGAATAATGTTGGAAACAAATGTATGAAGTTTGGTTGAAAAATCAATGACCTTAATTCCATTATAGTGGAATTAACTCTTGAAAACATCGAAATATTAACTACTTCACATTAATTGTTTTTATTTTTTTTTCTTTTTAAAAAATGACAGAACTTATATGATTTCAGTACGATGTTTCATGATGAAAACAGCATGTACCCAGAACAAAATGAATGAAAAGTTCGATCATTTAATGAATGGAAATTTAGGATCTTGAAGAGAAAATAAGGGTTGCACAAGAGAAAATGAAAATGGAAGTAATGTAATAGTACAAAAGTAGAAGCTGGTAAAAAACATTACTTTATCTCTGGACCAATTTTCTTTATATATATATTGATACTCTAGTTAATTTTAATAAATATGTTTAAATTAAAATTATTGAATTTGATTGGATGAATCGTAAACTTAATCTTAATTATAGATTTTATATTAGAACCTGTTATACAACAAGAATAATTTATATTGTATTTTATTAAATAGTTCCGGACCGTAACAAAAATATGTAATTTTAATATTTCAGTTTTTTATTTGCATGAACTTCTTTTTAAATTATTATAGTGGAATTTTTAATCATTCTATTATTTTTCTCGTAAAATTTTTTTGTGAACGAGATTTGTTGACTCCATTTATTTATTTTTTATCTCAAATCTTGTAAAAGTTTTAAGAAAATCTTAATTGATTTTTCACCATTTTATCCCTTCATGTATGTGATTAAGCTTATCAATCCAACTTAAAATCATAATATACTTACACTAATTTAATATTTACATTATATTGATACGTATTTCTCTTTCTATAAAGTCAATTCATATATTTTAAATTAACTTAATAGCTATAATTTAACACTTCCATGTGATTTAAATATAAAATCACCCATATTCCTTGTAAAATCATCAAGTTTGATTCTTCATGAATCTCATTATATTAAATATACTGCATCATTTATAATATAAATACTTGATTCTCATAATTTATACATCTTCTTATTCTCACTCTTCATAAATAATCATTAATCATATTTCACCAAAAATCATATATAACTATTTAAATCTAACTATATAACTCATTTATTTTCAGGTAATTAAGAAGAAGAAGAAGAAGAAATGTTTTAGCATTGATGTTGTTCCCTTGAGCCACATATGAATATTTGAGTGAAGTGAATAATCATCATATACTAATTTTTTTAATTAAAAATAAAACAAGTACCTTTTCAATTTAAAACAAACTTTCTTTCAAGTTATATTTATTTAATTCAATTAAATTCAAAATGGTTAAGGTGTTGAATATCTTAATATTAAATGTCAAAAAAACAATTATCATAACAACTCCATGATAATCAAGTAACAAAATCATATTCACATAATTTAACTAAAATCAATATAGTCCAAGACAAGAAGGATTTGCATAAACTCTATATGTCTACCAATTATCCACAAATATATCATTACTTCATTTCTATATAATCTATTCCAAAGAACATTACTTTGATTTCCATATAATCTATTTCAAATAATATTAAAAAACAACTACACATATCAAAGTATGAAAATACTATCAAATTAATTCAACCCAATTCAATAAATTTCGAATCCAAAAATATTCACCAATCATGTATACCTATGCACAATTAATTTTCATCATAAATAATCCTTGCCAAAATAATTCTTATTCCATGATCAGATCAACAACAACACTAAACTTAAAATTTGTTATCGATCATACGGTTCATTTGTACATTCAAATTATTTACATGAAATCAATTTCGTATTAAACTTTTCAACCCCACACATAAATTTAATAACCTAGACCAACTTCAATTACCATAACTTTTATGATTTTACTCCACCTGAAAACCTTCTCAATTCTTATTAAACTTCTCAATTTCACGTAAATACAATAATTCAGATTCACTTCTAACACTATAATTTTTGTTCTTTTTCTAAAAATTACTCTACCAGAAAAAAAAGTAGAGAAGACTCGTTTTTTTTTTTCAGGAAACCTGATTTGAAAATAAAATATACTAATATAGACATAAAATAATAAAAATACATTTTTTTAAACTCAAATCATATATAGAATGAACTAAACTCCTACGTGCAAAAGAACCTAACAATAAATTAAGAAAAAAAAACTTACTCAAAATCAAAATTCAATCAGTTTAAATGATTCAAACTTTGCTTCCATTTTAGACTACATGTCTTAGTCAAAGAGAGAGAAAAAAAACTCATAATTGTAAATATTTTTTTTTATCAAATTTAAAAAAAAAATATTATATATGATAAAATATTTATTTTTCATTTAACTTCAACTTTTTTTATCTGATAGAAACAAGTTTATAGTTGTGTTTTTTATATGACGAGAAATATAAAGTGTTTCTAAGAATAAATTTTTTCTTTTATTACTTTATTAATAGGTTATAATTTAATAAATTTTTATCTGAATGTGGTATTGAATTCAATATCTTAATTATCAGTAAATTCCTTCAACACACAATACCAATTTTTTAATATTAAAAAATAAGTATATATTAATCGTCATGCTCTACCAGTACATGTGAGATCGAAAGAATTTTATTCCTATAAGATCTTGTGTGTGTACGTATATATATAGTTCCATTATTTGGCCCGTAAATATTAGTTTAAATAACTTTTTTTATTTATACGTGTCTAAATTTTCTAGACGGTTTCATAACTCTGATTAAAAAAAATTATCCTGACAACATATTCTAATTAAATTTAAAATTTTAATATAAATATTTTTCCACGAGTTTCTATTAATAGTTTATATACGACCCATACTTCATATAATTTATACAAGTTCATTATTTTATTAGTGTCTTAGAAATGTTAGTTATTCAATTATCATGTTTGGCCACTCCCTTTCAAACATGGTCGGAAATAGAGTTCAAACTTCACATTAAAAATTGCATTCCGATCACAAAAATGACATAATTATCATTTAGTTTTACCAAAGTGTGTAAACAATATTGACATATTCTAATTTACATGTTATAATTTGGCTTAAAATCTTTGATCCAATTTTTAAAAAAAACTTGTTCCCACTACAAATATTTTATTAATCGAATCGTATAGCCACGCTTATTGAATGCAAATAAATCAAATTTATTGTTATATGTTAATCATATAGTATATCAAATAAAAGTATAAATATTCAGATAAATTAATACACATTTTCAACAATTCTAGTTTAAATAGACGGATTTTTTATTGAATTAAATTCAACTCAATCTTAAGTTAATCTCTTAATAATTAGGTAACAAGTTCCGAATATTAAATTTGAAACCTGATCAAAATTATTAAATAATATTAATATCAATAATAATAATAATATAAATATTATGAAATTTATTTTATTAATTAAATAATTTTTTAAAATATTAAATTATTCAAATATTAAACAATAATTCATTTTATTAATATAAATTATTCTAAAAAAATCTATTTTTTAAACTACAAATTCAAGAAAAAAAATGTTAAAATCTTGTACTTAATAAATCCAACTCAATCTAACTAGATTAATAGTGAATTGGATCTACTAACAAAATTGTAGAAAGTTGACCCAATCCGGTTCAAGAGTTTTCAATTGAGTAAGATGATCCATTACCCTAAACAAAAATTTCAATAAATCAGATCTCATGTTTATCGAAAAAAAGATAAGAAATGTTCCCTTTTTAATTACACTATAATTATTTCCTTTTTATGCGTGTTGAAGATGAAACAAAGAAGAAAATTAGTAATCATAGTTTGAAGCTTTCTACAATCTTCCACATCACTTATGATATTAAAGGTCATGACGTTACGCAATTAGTGCCTTTGCTTTTTCATTTTCCTTTTTGCCCTTAAAATACAAAAAAGTAAAATAGAAGATTCATTAAACATGCCTTTAACTCTTATTAACTATGATTTACTCAAAACCCCACAACACAAACATCTCCACTAATTTGGAAGATGTGAATTAAGTTGGATGTTTCCTTGTTAGTGAGAAGAAAAAACCTAGCAGTGTTTGTCTCCTATCAACAAAACCTTTATCAATGTGAAAAGATTACAAAAGTACATAACTCAATTATTGTTGTTAATGCCACACAAACAACATCAAAACCAAATAGTTAGAATGCAAAGATCACACTAATTTCTAAGCCAACAAAATCAACTTGTTCATGTCTCTCACAGTCACGACAACTTTCTTACTCGCCATGCTTGGTCTTACAATCTTCACACTTCAAAGGATTCTCAAAATTCACTGTTTGTGTGCACACTGGGAAGGGATTTTCAGCAACTTTAATGCTTTTATATTCTTTTCATTAAAAAATTGTAACAAACATTGTACTAATAATATGCTTAAATCACAGTTGGAAGAGATTGGTTTAGTGTCCCACACACAAGACAAAGATGCATGTGAATACCAATCCTACATTTCACTTATTTTCACCACACACCCCTTTGTTTTCTTAGGTGAGAAGACAAAAGTTAAATGTACTTGTGTTTTATTTATTAATTTCAATTTTAATTTGGAAGGAAATAATTTTTAGAAAGTAGAATTTTAAACATTATCAACCTCATCTAATCAATTTATAAAACGAGTTTAGTTACTTATTGTCAACACTCAATTTTGTCCGGGTAAAATAAAATAAAAAAAATGTATATAAATAATATAGATATGTGTTTCCTATTAAGAGAATAAAAATAGATAAAATAAAAAAAGAGTTTTTTTTTTTTT
>Ga0099825_1004262_pt1 | contig 18809 bp, 9 predicted proteins | sample SiratroredBW_FD_76838 | JGI IMG/M metagenome (GOLD analysis project Ga0099825, IMG submission 76838) | Root nodule microbial communities of legume samples collected from California, USA - Siratro red BW | ecosystem: Host-associated > Plants > Roots > Nodule | place: USA: California | collected... | reverse complement strand
GTGTTTGCTGAATCCCTAGGCCATTACGAAGCATATTTGCAATTTGCAAAGTTAGCTCATCAGTAATGGTTGAGGAGTTATTCTGGTTTTGATTCATGTTGTTGCCAATTTCATCATCTGAAATGACATTTTTGGTTTTTTGGTATTTTTCGATTGTGAGGGGTAATGGAACAATGATGTTGGTTTTTAAGATTCCAAGATCTAACACCGCTCTGATACCATCTTGCGATGGTATCGAGGGTTAAGAAAGGTTGGACAAGGATATGATAATTATGAACAAAAAAGAACAAAGAATATGATAACATGAAAGAATGTTTTTTTATTGAATGTGTATCTCTTTGTTTACAATAGCTCACTTAATATAAAATTCTAGGAAACTAAATATGAAAATTATTCTAAATAAATACATTTGATATTCTCTAATATTCTACTAATATTCTCTTATATTCCCTTGATTATCTCTATGATATTCTTACCGATATTATCTGATATTCTCTTGATTATCTCTGATATTCTACTTATTTAATTTGTTTCCATAATAATAATATTCTAACATTAAGATCATTATTAGAGAAAGAATAATTAAATATATATTTCAAATCCACTTGAGTAAGTCACAAACATTATAAAAATATGATGAAAAGTATTAACATGAAAGTAGTAGAATGTCAAAACTTTTATCAAGGAGATATTTTTTATTTTAATAAAGATATAATTAGTAATACTATAAAAGAAAGAAACAAGTCATGTTCAAGATAAAAATTAAAAGAAATAAAAATTAAGCATGATAAAACTAAAGTCTTATAAAGAGAAATGTTCAAAATTAAAGAAATTTAAAAAATTATCAAGCATTTTATTATTAGAAGTCTTATTCATCTCTAAGAAATTAAATGAGTATAATGATGTATTAATTGACTAGAAAATTAATTTAAAAAGTCAAAACAAAATTTAGATACAATTTCAAGATAGATATAGTAATCTAGGGTTTTAGATTTAACACATCAAACTCTTTTCTAGAAAGAAGAGAAATAAAAATTATATATTTTTTAAGATGGAATTTGGTGTTAAAGATCCTATAACCGTATCACAAAAGATTATAAAGTACTAAAAATACCTATTGACTTGTGATATTCTTAATTATACTAATCAATTACAAACATATAATTGTATTTCAACTTGATGACAATGCTAAACAAATCATTTTAACTATAATTACTATAGAGGAGGTTTGTATAACAATCTTAATCTTAAACATGAAATCTTTGAAGATTATTAGACTTAGTTAAGCCTTCTTTAAAAATTCTAATTTTAGTATATTGTTGATGATTCTCTTTTGCAAGTATACAAAAAGAAGTAATATAGAGAAATAAATACAAGTGTCGAATCCATAGGGAATGGTATTAATCGAGTTTCAGCTAGTGGAGTAGCTTAAGCTAAAAGCTATTAAGAATTTAGTTTAGAACAGATTGCAGACCGGGTTTTGTAAAAATGAATAGTAAAACAGAGTGTAAATGCAATAATGGGGAAACTATCTTGGGATTAAACTCATTAACTCAACTCTTTGTATTCTTAACTATAAACATTAATAACATATGCTTATTCTTTGACCCTGCACAAATAAAACTCATTCAACTCGATTCCTCGTGCATTGAAATTCATAGGTCCTCTTGCATGATACTGTTTTTTCAACTTTCATGGAGTTTGAACCCGCATGCATTAAGTTCAGTTGCATAATACAACCATTACAATGTAACCCATCCCTGGTGATACATGATAATGGATATTCACAATGCTTTCCAAATCCTAAAATTACTTTCCAGCTAGTTTCAAGGTTCTTAGTTCAAGAAACACTTTCACAAATTGTTCAAGCATTAAACACACAAAGAGAATACAAGTCTGAAATAACCATATATTATCAACATAAATAGCAAGAAACAAAATAGTGTGAGGAAATTACATTCAATCCTAAAATAGATGAACTTAGCTACTCATAGTAGCCATTAATACAAGGAATTTTCTTTTGCATTTCTTTTCTGTTGGTCATTGTAGCCACCAGCCAACTCTCATTCCAAGGAAGATTCTTTATTCTTTTATACCTCTTGCCAAATTTAGGTTATTGTGTTAGCAGGCCTTTAGTGATTTCTAGCTTAATCTGAGATTGACGCTTAAGCACTTTGTCACTAACAATACTATTTCTCTCTTTTGTATTTCCTGTATTTCCTTCACAACTGCAATGTCTTTCCTTTCCAACTTATCTTCTTCTATGATCTTCTCAATTCTTCTTGAAATTCTTTTCTTTATCAATCTTAGGTGACAATACATTCTTCCACCACTGATTGCAAGGCAAAATATGAACATTAAATATTTGTCTCTCAACATTAAATCATCCAAAAGTTATAGTTGAAAACACTCAAATTTAGCCTTTATCAATTGTCATAATATGTTTGTGAAAAATAATAATTATTAATTAACCTGGTAAACTATTGTATTTTTAAAACTCTTATAGGTTTAAAATGTTGATCAATAAAATAATAGGAAGAATTTTAGAAATTTTAGTTTGCACAATATAATGTGAAAAGTGATAAAAAAAATTATTGTTCAACCATTTATATCATATTTAAATAATTTTACTAAATTGAATATTTTAAGAGAGTTTAATTTCACTAATAATTATAAAACATAATTTAATAATTATACAAAACGATATTCATTATAAAATATAATATAATTATTGCACATGATGTTATTCATCACATTGCACAATACTTTAGAAAACATGTATCAATAGTTATAAAAATGAACTTTGAAAATACTTATGCTCGAGTAAATTGATATTTTCTTTACAAACTCGTCAAATTTGAGTTACCAAACAAAAGAATGAATTTAATAATGTGAGAAGTTTGAGATGCTAATATTTCTATTCTTTTTAAAATGAGTATAAATTTAAAAATTTTACTTGTGTGCTTAAGATAAAGAGATCTTGTATCTTCTTACTTATTTGTCATGTGTATGAAAAACTTGTTTTGCACATAAATCATTACATGATATAATCATATGCCATATCTAAAAGGATACTTCCTTTGAGTTATATTCTTTTTGTTGATGGATTTTTAATATCTTGGAATGCGGTTGTTTTCAACTATAAAAACTTTTCAAAAAAGAAAAGAGAATAAAGTGAGAAAAACAAAAATTTTCTTTTTCAAAACTTTCTTCGCTCTCGAAAAAGGATTTGCAACAAAAATTGTTTTTCTAATTTATAAAATAATAAATAAAGTTAAATAATTATAAAAATAAAATACTTAAAAACTTTTTAAATATAAAAATAAAATTATAAATAATAATTATAATAATAAAAAATTATAAAATTACAAAATTAATTTTTTATAATTATTTATAATAATATATATATATAACCGACTACGCAAAAAAGGTAATTTATTACTAATTATATATATATATATATATATATATATATATATATTAATTTATATAATATAATAATAAATAATATTTAAAAGTAAAAATATTAAATATTATATAATTTTCAATAAAAAATATTATATAATAATAATATAAAAAAAATAGTTATAATTTAATAAATATAAGTATAAATATTTAAAGTTAATATTTTTTTAAAAAAATTAATTTTACATTTTAAAATATTAATCAGTTTTAATCTATAAATTAATATATTTTATAATAAATAAATTTTATTTTAAAAATAATTACGTAATTTGATTTTTTTATATATTTTTTCAAATATTATTAATTATATTAAATAAATTAATTATAATTTATTTTTAATTATAAAAATAAATTTTTAATTTTGAAATACTATATATTAAAAGATATTAAAATATTTATTATACCCATCATATCATTCACAAACTTTCACAAATTTTGTTTAAAAATCTTATCATCTTTTTCTTAATCCAAACAATCCAATTTTTTACATATTTTCATCTCAAATCAACTCAAATTCATTCTCTCAAATACATTCTTTGATCCAAACACATCCTTAAAAAGTTTATTAGGGTTAATGTCTTGAAACAATCTTTATAAATTTAACATGTTTGATGTTTTAGGCCTTTGATGTCTAAAGTCTTCGACAGAAAGAAATATCTTAAAAGATCACACATTATCTATAAATATGATTAAAATCATTTTTTAAGTGATGTATATTTAAATTTTCAATGATTAAAAAAATAATTATCAAAATAAGGAACAAGTAGTTTTCTCGTTGACATTTTAATATAAAACCTATTTCAAATCTTAATGTCCACCTATTCAAATATTTTTTTATTATTATTATGAATTATTATATATATATATATATATATATATATATATATTATTTGAGATTATGTTGTGATTAATATTTTCATTTATAAATAATCACTTATCTTTTCAAACATATTTTTGAAAATTTTTGAATAGATTTTATTTTGATTTAAGAATTAAAATTGTTAGATATTCAAGTGTGAGTCTAAGTACCACATTGGGTAGGAATGAGAAAGTTGAACAACATATAAGAAAGAAGACCCACAAACCCAACGCCTTATTGAGTTAAATGTGGTGTCATTCTCTTATATGGGTTGTCTCTTGTTTCATTCTTATGAGATCTCCCAGAATGTTTTTCCCCTCGGAGTCTCCCAACAAGTGGTATTAGAGCCGTTGGTTTACGACTTGGGCAAGTATAGTTTGACCCTGTATCGAAAATCTTTCTGATGGAGATTTCAGGCAAGCGTGTCCCGTATAAGTGTGTGAACGGCGGTACAAGTGAGGGGTCATGAGTAATGTACTCAGGTTTGAGAATGCTTCCACTCCATCTAATGCCTTAAGGTTTTTGGTTGAAGGTGGTGTCATTCATCTCCCCGATTTCCCCCTCCCGGATTCTCCCAACAACAAGTGGTATTAGAGCCATTGGTTTGCGGCTTGGGCGAGTACAGTTTGACCCTGTATCGAAAGTCTTCCTGATGAGGTTTCAGGCAAGCGTGTCCCGTATAAGTGTATGAACGGTGGTACAAGTGAGGGGTCATGAATAATGTACTCGGGCATTGAGAATGCTTCCGCTCAAGGGAGAGTGTATCAATGTGGAGGAGGGACTCACACTTAAGGGGGAGACTCTAAGGTATTCAAGTGTGAGTCTAAGTTCCACATTGGGTAGGAATGAGAAAGTTGAGCAACATATAAGAAAAAAGACCCATGAACCTAATGCCTTAAGGTTTTGAGTCGAAGGTGGTGTCATTCCCTTATATGTTGTGTGGCTTAATTCTCATTTTTTGAGATCTCCCCGGTGTTTCTCTCTCGGATTCTCCCAGCAAGTGTTATCAGAGCCGTTGGTTTACGGCTTGGGCGAGTACAATTTGACCTTGTATCGAAAGTCTTCCTGATGGTGATTTCAAGCAAGAAAGTTAAGCAACATATAAGAAAGAATATCCACAAACCCAACTCCTTAAGGTTTTGGGTTGAAGGTGGTGTCATTCCCTTATATGGGTTGGCTCTTATCTCATTCTTATGAGATCTCCCTGGATGTTTTTTCCCTTGAAGTCTCCCAACAAGTGGTATCAGAGCCGTTGGTTTACGGCTTGGGTGAGTATAGTTTGACCCTGTATCGAAAGTCTTTCTTATGGTGATTTCAGGCAAGCGTTTCCCGTATAAGTGTGTGAACGGCGGTACAAGTGAGATGTCATGAGTAATGTACTCGGGTTTGAGAATGCTTCCGCTCGAGAGAGAGTGTATCGTGTCATTCCCTTATATAGGTTTGGCTCAATTCTCATTCTTGTAAGATCTCTCCGATTTCCCCCTCGAATTCTCTCAGAAAAATAGATTATTTTTGTTATTTTACAACCATGCTACTTATGAGTTGATATAAAAGGAATTATCATTAAAGATGTTTTTTTTATTAATGTAAAATATGATTTTTTATTAACTATCAACTAATATTTTTTTCATTGATATTAATAAAAATTATTTATAGATTAAAATATAGGTTGAAATTATTTTTTAATAAGATACTTTAAGATAATATACTTTATCTAAATATGAAACGTAATATATTTAAATTTTCAAAAAAATATTGAAAAACTAAACAATTTAATTAAAATCTAATATATTTAAATTTCACAGAAATTATAAATTTTCTTGTCGTGTGCTAAATTTTAATTAAAAAAAATTAAAAAGGGTGTCGTAGAGTTGCCTATTAAAAAGAAAATTTAAAATCCTGTAAAGGGTATATAAGCTAGGTTTTGAGTTGTGTACTCTGCAAGAGATAGAATCATAGAAGAGAAAGTCGCCACCACTCTCGCCTCCTCTTTCCTTCTATCAATTTCAGGTTTAATATTTTCTTCAATCTTCTCACTCTTTCAACTACTTTGTTGCTTATCAGGTTATTATGTGTTAGTTTGCCCTTATATTTGTTGTTCTCTGTTTTGTCATTGAGATTTTTCTGGCGTTATTATGCGAACCACTTTATGATAGATAAGAACATCATTCTCTGGTCATATTTTGTGAAGCGTTTGCTGGAACAAATTTTTAAATGGCATTTATGATTTGTTCATAGCTTCTGGAATTGTGTTAGGATTTTTTATTTTATTTTTATAAAAAGAATAAATAAATAAGTAAACTTTTTATATGTTTTTACCTTGCAAAGTTAAAAAAAGTCTAATAGTAGAGAAAACATTCATGAGAATTTTTACCAATTAGAAACTCAGTTCATTTTTCTTATTATCTTCTGCTCTAAAAGTGTTCATAGAAAAAATTATAATTGCTATCCTAAAGCATCATTTGAAACTTTGAAAGTTGTTAATTGGGTTGGGGGTGTTGATGCAAATTTATTTTCACATGTAATCATGGAAAAACATTTGATTTCAGTCTAAATGGCTTTTTAGTTATTCATTGATCTGTCCTTTCTTGTTACTCAAACTTTTGGATAAATTGTACTGAATTTTGTATTTGAAGATCTCTAATTTTAGAATTTAATCTCTGTGGCTAATATGTTGTTCCACACTTTTCTGTACAGATGGAATGATTAGCAATATTGTACACAATCTGTATTGTGTTTGACATTAGAAATGTTGTTTGTGTATAAACAGATGGAATCTCAGGTGAAGCATGCCCTTGTTGTGAAAGTTATGGGTCGTACTGGGTCTAGAGGGCAGGTGACTCAGGTTAGAGTGAAGTTTTTGGATGATCAAAACAGGCACATCATGAGGAATGTGAAAGGACCTGTGAGAGAAGGAGACATTCTCACCCTACTTGAGTCCGAAAGAGAAGCAAGAAGGTTGCGTTAGAGGAGCTCCCAATGATTTGGCTCAACACTTAAATTAAACATTCATGTTTGATTCTTTGTGGTAATTAGTGGAAGTGGAGTGTTAATTATCTGAACCTAAATTGTGCACCTATAATGTTTGATGCCCTGTTACTGTGCTTGTGGATGAGTTTTAGATTAATGAATCTTTCACTAATGTTAATTTCAGACTCATTTTTACACTACCTATCCATCATTTTAGTGAGTTTTAATAGATTTACTTGAATATCTCTTTGATTTTTATCTACTAAGAAAACGGGTGTAATTGTAATATTTAAGTGCTGCTGCTAAAAACATAAGAAGAGGTTGTTGGAGAAATAAATTGTTTTGGTTGTGAAAGTCCTACATGATGAAGCTCATGCTTGAGACCTCTTCCTTGCTGATTTGGATATTACGCCTTCAAGAAAGATATCATTACCATTATATTTTTCTACCCTCTGTTAAAAGATCAAAACCCTCCATGGCTTTCTCATTCCATGAATATTTAGTGAAGATAAAGAAATTCAAATTACAATACAACATTACATCCGTAAAATATGCATGAAATCAATATCCTCTATATGACGAATAAAATCTCACTAACTATTTTATATATTTAAAATTTTTTTAATTGTCATCCAATCGTTGTTTTCCTTGTTCTTTCTCATGCGATCCCGAGTTATATGAAAATGTCAACCGCATATGTTAATTCATGTTGTTTACCTGGTGCAATTTTTTTCTATTAATTTAGAGTTAAATCACTGATATATGTCTTCAGTTTAAATATTTTTCATTGTTAATATTTTCTGTTATGTTAATAGAATTGAGTAAATTATGTTAATATTGTTAATATTTTCTGTCTTTTCTATCTCTACGTTTACCTTCTTTGCTTCTTTTTAAAAAAATATTACAGTGACACTTTTTGTATATCATACTGTCTGAGAGATATTAACTTAAATGTTAAAAAAGTTAGGAAATATTTGTATAATATTATGAAACTTCAGAAGTGAGCACTCTCTATTGAGGATAACTATTATAGTACTCATCCTGAATCCACTTCCACTAATTATGTACATATTAGTAATAATAAATTAACAATATAACTAATGTATCATACATGGTTATATATTTCTCTTAACTATCAATCTTATTAATTTAATTTTAGTACTATTTTAATTAATATTTTCGTTATTATGCAATTGATCTATTAATTTACATTAAAGTTTCAAACAAATAATAAATGCCTAATACATATATTAATGTATAAATAAAATACGTGTACAATAAAATACAGAAGGCGCCTGTAGCTCAGTGGATAGAGCGTCTGTTTCCTAAGCAGAAAGTCGTAGGTTCGAACCCTACCTGGCGCGTATTAATTATTTTTTTAATTTTTTTTGGTTAGACTACTTTTTAAACAGACAATAAATGTTGAACTGGTTTACATAAATAATTCTAGATAATACTATGTTATTAAATTTTAAATACAAATTATAACACACTCGATTTGATTACTTCTTTAAATTTTAATATTATGTTGTAAGTTATTACATTATATGATTAAAAATTAAAATCGTATTATTTAATCACAATTTATTATTGGTTAATGGTACAATCATCTATGTAATTTATATATAATACTTTTTATGAACAATAATTTTCATCTCTTCATTGCAATAACCATCTTCGACCTGAATACTAATTAAGCTCGAATACAAGCTTTCGCCTATTGTTAAAAACCAGAGAAAAATAATATATTCTAAACAAGTTGCCGTCATGTGTTGTACTTGGAATGAAATCAAGTTTAATTTTTTAAGCAATGGCTAATGAATATTTCAGAGGTGATTCCAACAAAAGAATCTATTAACTGTTGCATGGATACCACTTACAGACACTATCAGTTACCATATTAAAATTGTGTTAGAAAATATTTTGTTATCGTTCAATACATGAACATTTGGTTTATTTTGTATTGCAATAATTGCTCTCATAACACATCAGTATAAACCTCCAGTTTCTAAATAAGCATAATCATAAAAGCTACTGTTCTATGAGAAAGATCATTTTTTCATAAAACCATATTTGTCAATATAAAATAAAATTCTACTAAACAAGTCATACGTACATGAAGGGATTATCTCAAATATCAAATAATGTAGCCTTCTGTATGCACAACCAGAATTTGTGTTAACCATCTAGTTTGACTGAATTCCTAGGCCCAAACCTATAAAGTAAAAATTCCTACTGCTACGCAAGCCTCGAAAAGTACAAGGAACGGGCACCATCAAATCAATATTTTGGGTGTCCAACGCTGAGATAGACCTTTGCCAGTGCCATTTTCTACATTTCATGGCTTTGTCATAGAGCTGCCCTCATGGCCCCTTTTGCAGCCTCGCGCCTCATTTCTGCAGCCTTGCCACTGCCCCTGAAGTACATGTATACTTGCTGCAAAGATATAAAAAAACGTAAGCAGTAAAGTTAAGAGAATGCAATTGTAAAGCTAGGATTATTGAAAACCTGAATAACCCAAATGCTCAGCAGTGATTCAATGCAGAAAAATCCGAACCCAATGAAGTAAAATATCTGCAATCGAGCACTTTAGCGTCATTTAAACATGGAATATAAATTGCCCCTTCATCATGAAAACATAATAAATATAAGCTATAAAATAATAACACAGTTGGTACGTACCGCAACCATTGGATTGTCATCCAATAACTCAAATGCAGGTAGAATACCTCTGGCCAAACATAACATCACATAACACAACCGTTAATTCAAGTTAAACTGCAACCACAATGCAAAAGGAACACATAGAAATAACATAACTGATAAAGGTGGTATCGTAAATATGCCTTCAATCAACCTCAACAAGTTAAAGAAAAATATGATCACATAATCGTGAAGTCACGTGCAAGAGACAGCGGTCCCCTCCATTAAATAGTTTAGGGATAAATCAATCAGCTTGATGATAAATCAGATAGCCAGAGGTAAAGGCAAGTCAAGGAATTTGTGTTATAAGGGGAGCAACCTATTAATCTTTTCCTAACCTCTAAACATATATCAACTCAGCAAGAGAAAGATTAAAGAAGAACGTTAGGTAAAAGAATGCAGTTTAAGAAAGGAACTGACGTGAGAGATTTCCCTTTGAAGACAACTGGAGGAGCAACTGCAGCAAAAACGCAAAACAGAATGTGCACCTGTTTGTTGGAAGGAATGAAAAATAGATAACGATACTTCATGAAACTAGCGCAAAAGAATGAGAACAAGTAGGAAGTATGTAAACCTTACCGAGTAACACAAGAAAAACCAGCTAAACTTTAGAGCACTGTCCGTCCTGTAACAAAAAATGACACAAAATTACAAAACACAACATTCTAATTCTGAGTTTTAATAATGAAAGAGGGGACAGATAGAGAACCTAAACTACTGATACTAAAATGACTATGATATACATCCTAGGAGGGATTCAGTATTTTAGTTCTATACTTTATATACTATAAATAAATTATTTATTTATTTTTATAGTGATTATACTTATTAAATAATAATAATAATAATGTATTATTATAATAATATTGTTATTATTATTTATTTTTGTTATTTTAATTTAGTTTTGAATTTAATGTGCATTATTTCACACAAAAATATTCATGAAACTTAATCCCAATTTTGGAATCCATGAGCAATTCCAAATCTCTTTCGTTGAGTTCCTCCAATGCTAATGGATTCATCTCTCAAACCACAATCCAGAAAGATTTTGGTTGTTCTAATTAATCCAATCCAAATTTATTTGTTTTCTGTTGGCAATAGTTGTTTCACAATAAATTTGTTGTAATATTTTTATTTATATATATGTGTGTGTTTTAGTATCAATCAATATAACAGAGAGCTTTCATTCATTTTCTTCTCAATTTAAAAATTCTGATTAAGAATTCTGAGTGCATTTTGGTGCGTAAGAAAAATTGAGTTTTTAGTTTAACTCAAACGAATTGGTATCAAGAGTAAGGTTCAAGGAACCTGTAGATACTATCATGGCTTCCGCTTCTAGGAATGTACTGCAGACCTTGCCAATCTTGAATGACAAGAATTACAATCAATGGTTTGTAAGGATGAAAGCCATTATTGGCTACCAGGAAATTTTTGAGATTGTGAAGGAAGGAATTTCAATAGCAGAGAAAGATGTTTCAGCAGCAAAGAATAAAGATTACAAAGGAATGTGTCTTCTCCATCAATGTGTAGAGTTGAGAATTTTTGAGAAAATTTCGAAGACAAAAACTTCAAATGAAGCTTGGGAGATCCCAAAAAAGGCTTAAGGTAAAACTTACAAAACTAAGAAAGTAAGGTTGAAGTTCCTCCGAAGACAATATGAATTGATGACAATGTTTGGACAAGAATCTCTTGAGGAGTATTTCAATAGGATGCAGCTATTAGTGAATGAAATGAAAACTTGTGGAAAAACAATTTCTGATGAGAACGTGTTGTATGTTCTAGGAATGAAATGCAACCTATGAGCATTGCTTAATTGGTCGAGAAAGAATTTTCAATCACAATGAAAGATGATTGCATGGAATTATTTGATCCAGATCAAAGGTTGATTCTTAAATCCCCTCTTGCAAAGAATATAACCTTCCAAAACAACCTAAGGGCTACTGATCTGAGTCAGAAGATATGATTGTGGTCATTTAAGAGTCTATCACAGTTGTCCAGTTGTGATATGATGACTTGACTTCCTAAATTGACTACACCTGAGAAGCAGCATTGGAACTCATTCACGTCCTACTTATCATCTCTGCCTGCACATGATCTAAGCCTAAGACATCGCAACCATGTAAGATAATCGACAATGTCTTGATATCATCTCAGTTTACACATTCTCTCAACCTAAAATATATTGATTATGTAAGGCAATTAATTGGTATCATCTCGACCTATATATAATCTCAGCCTAAGACATTTTGTCCATATAATGTATCTTGTGTTGGCTTGTACATTATCTCAGCTGAATATATCTCAGCTGAATATACCTCAACCATGGAAAGTACACTTCTCCTGACAACGCTTCTATAGGGGTTTGTGGACAAGTAACTCAACGTCACCATCCACCATCCTTCATCCTTCCATGAATATACCTCAAACATGGAAAGTACACTTCTCCTGACAACACTTCTATAGGGGTTTGTGGACAAGTAACTCAACGCCACCATCCACCATCCTTCATCCTTCAATAGTTATGGTTTCACGAAATCCACCAACAGTGAACTTTAAAAGGGAACATTTGAAGCTAATGATGATCGATTTCAAAATTTAAAGATTAGGTTTCGTTAATGTTTTCCCGGTACAACGAGATAAAAACCAAAATGAAGTAATAGTAATAATAATAATAATATTGTAGATATAAAATTCAAGATTTTAATCCAACAAATGTAGTATAAATATATAAAATCCAAAATTAGAATAAGATGCATACGTAATAATATGTGTAACCATAATTATAAGAAATTAAAAGTTACTTAGACATAACACCAAAAGGAATTGCCTCCTAAATAACAGTCTTACTCTATATTCTTTCAAAATGATATTTTGACACCTCTTTTTTGCTGGACAAAATCTAGGTTAAGGTATGTCATTTTTCATAATGTAAACTTTGCATTTTTCATAGAAAACTACCTTGTAGCACGGTAAAGAGGTCGGTACCACATAACATAAGATGCTGGCACACCGGAAATAAAGTATATGATAGCTAGAAACCAGATTGAAAGACCTACAAAAGACAAGACAAGACAAAGTTCGTGTAAACAACAACATTTCCCTACAATGTTTTAATGGTCCAACATCTAGTTGGAAAACAAACCTTCTCCTTTGATCCAAGCTACAGTAACTGCTACAATATTCCATAAAAGAGATGCAACCAAACCTGCAGATAGTTAAAAAGTTCAAAATTAAGATAGGGACATTAAAGGTATATGTTGATTGAAGGATGTTTATACCAGAAACTTCTACGTAAACAGGAAGGTTATATTTCAGAATGCTAATAGACTACGCGTGGAACTTTATAGTGATTCTTTCAAAAGCATGGCTTGTCATATTTCATTTTCACATTTTCGTATTTGAAAAGGCGTATATATATTCATAGAGTAAATGTTCACCAATTACACCTTTAAGCTTCCCATGACATATAAGCCACTAATGTATTTCTTCCTAAAGAGAGTTCACCTCCAATTATAGATACACTGTCGTCCACTCCCCAATCATATGACTTTCAAATTTTAGAAAGAGTATACATTCGAAACAATTTTTCATAAAATTCAAGTTTCCTATGCTTCGAAGGGTAGTTCAGTGAAGTTCTTTCAAATGATTCAGAAAATAAGACTAATAGCAACATATTTTGTTGACACATAATTCATTACTGATTAAATTTATTATAATTATAAGACCAGAAAAAAGTTATTAAAGAAAATACAAAAAATACATTCATACACAGGTCAATACAAAAAAAAAATGTATTTGATGAACAATATACCTATCAATATTAAACTCCTTTTAAAATATATTAGATTTACGTTATCATCTAATTCTAAACTTATGAATCTGTTGAAACTGTCATAATTGGCATAATGGTTAAATTCCAATTTAAAAAACTTGTAAAACATAATAACATCGATTGATAACATGATATCTCCAATATGTATGCATGCATACATAGGGAGTGAGGTGGAAAAGTGTTTGAAGAGAGAAAAGTTAATCTATATATATATATAATAATTTCCTTCAATTCACTCTTTTTTAGTTTGATGTAATTTCATTTTTAATAAAATATGGTTTTTCTATACTCTACATATTGATCTTTTCGTTTTAAAATGACAGTCTTTAAAAAATCTGGCATACTAATTAATAAATACTTAATTAATATAAATTTATTTAAAAATAGTTTAAAATTTTCAATTACTCTTATGCCTATTTTTAATATGAATAATACTACACTAATTAATCTTAATTTATACTGGAATATTGTTGAAAAAAATGTAAAACTATAATAATTGCTATTATTTTAGGAAAAAAGAAAAACTAAAAAGACGTTTTTGAAATTGGAGGACGTAATTTTTATGTAGGATATGTTGTTTCATTATAACACAGCAAAACTCATTTTTAGCACTCAAAAAACAGTGTTCTAAATACCAGAGTTTGGATAAATGCATTTTACTAACATGTAACAGTTATAAAGCAAAGATAGACATACCAAATAAGTAATTTTTTTAATAATTGATAATTTAAGTTATTCTTTTGAGCATATACGGACATCAAAAGAATATGAATTTTGTCCAAAATTTGAATTAATGCTGAAATCTTCGATATAAAGCATATAAATACTATGAAGTATAAATTAAATCATCAAAGGAAGCGAAGCACATACAATTGTGTTAACTATATATATCAGGAAACAAGTAGTTATGACAAAAACATAACCTATAACAGAAAAGTTCTATAGACTTTAACATACCCAACCATGTTGTAAATGCAACGTACTGGATTGATTGAAGATGTAGTGGTATTTCTTTTGCAATGTCGTGATGAATGACGGGGAAAATAGGCGGCCAATTTTTCTCCTCTATAACTATTCCAGCTGCAAACAAAATGAAAGTGTAAGCCACCAAACTGAAGGGCATTGTTCCTTGGGTTCTGCAAGTATAAATGAACTCAAAATACCTCGTGCCATAGCATCTTCCTTTCGTTTTAGCTCCTACAAAACATCATAAGATCACAAGTTAATGGACTAACTCAAAAGATCTTGCAAGTAGCCGAGTTAACTCATTGCCTAAGTCACTGATATGGCATCAAAAGTATGATATGATTGCTTATTAAGGTAACAAACAAAACTCAGATCAAGTATTATTACTGATGTTGTAATAATAATTCGTTATAGATAAAAACAGTCATGGATCAAAGCAATAACAAAAAACTACTATTGATACCAATTGGGACCTTGTTATTAAGACAAAACTGATAGAATCATAATTAATTTCTGGCACCTGTGTAAAATAACAAACTAAACTATTGAATCTAACAAAGTTTCTAACAAGGTAAAATGACTTTAGAAGTTATCAAATAGGAGAGCAGGATAAGTCACCTGTTCCCTTCTTTTCAATTCAGCCTCCCTGGCTTGGAGCTCCTTCTCCTTAGCTCTGAGGTCCTAAAGATAAAAATTTACACAATTATATACTTGGTCAACAACATTGATACAGCATAGTTTTGACATTTCTTTCAAAATTTTCATAATACGGTGTACCTTTGAGGAATCGAGAGGAATGTCAACTGTTGCTGCACGATCATAAGGCTCAGGAGACAGGGGTGAAAGCTTTGAGGCAGAAGTACTTCCTGTGTTCTGATTTAAAAAAATAAAAATAAAAACAAAGGTAATGAATGAACAAGGCAAAAAAAGGGATCAATGTTTTTGCCGTTTTTATTTAGTTTAGTTTTGAAAACCTTAGCAACATAATCTGAAATGAAACCTTTGTCTCGTGGAAACTTAACAAAAATATTTAAATAACGTATAAAATTCTTGAAGCTATAGATATTGAAATAAGCTATGACTATGAAGTATGCCACGCCCTTTTCAATAGTTGAAGCATCCTGTGCTTTTAGTTTGCCAAAATATGATTAATAAGCGTTGAGATAATATAATGGTAGTAATGACATGGAAGGAAGAGCTTACGGTATTATAGAATGCACCACCGCCATGATTTGATCGCCCTGATGCTTTTCCTTTAGCACCATCCTGAGAACATTATTGGAAGTGCATAAATTTTTGGATGGTAAAATTATTATTAGAATATATAAAAATAACTTTTCCTCTACGATTACTTTCTTTATTTCTTCTATATCTTAGGATTGGTTATTACTGACAAAACATTATATTATTTATTTCAGATAATTATAATTTTTTTAGTAAAAGTATGAAACTTAATTAAGGATATTTTAAGAAAAAAATAAATTCATGCAACATTCAACAACAAAGAATTTTATAATAAAGTACAACAATTTTGTTTTCATAAATAAGAAAAGAGAGAGTATTCATAGAGAGAGTATAAATAAAGAATAGCATTATGAATATTATGAATATATCAATATATTGGCATATGTGCTAATGTCAATTCAGTATTTCATTTTCTTTTGTTTTTCTTTTTCTTTTCTGAATATCAATAACAATAACATAAAACAAAACAATACATAAAGGATTCAAAAGGCTTTATGATTGAAAATATCAATTAATGATTTAAATAACTTCTTTCTTATATACTGGTAACATTCTTTTAAAACTTTATTAAATTCATGGACTTCCTGTTATATGTAGTTTCATTCTTTAGTGGCATTAGTTTGAACGAAAATTTCTATCATATGAATAAATTGTTTCCTAGCGGATTGTAATCCTTTTTTCTTTATTTAACGAAAATGAAAATCATTTTTAAAATATACAAGATATTTTCTATATCTTGCATATTATATATTATTTCTTTTATGTCAAAATAATAATATTCTATTAAATAAATATTTGTTTAAGCAACCATACATACAAATTAAATTTAATATTATATATATATATATATATATATATATATATATATATTATAAAAATAACAGAAATACATACATTTCCGCGTCACATTCTTATTACATTAAAATATATACAATTTTATAATTTTGTTATTTTTGAAGTTTTATTATTTTCACAAAAATTAATTACAAAATAATATAATTATATATATATATATACATTTTAAATAATATTAAAAAGTTATATAGTTATTAATTTAAAAAATAAACTATTTAATTATTTTAAAATAAACACTAAAAAAAGTTATCAAATTTATCTTCATAAGATTTTATATTTATAATTGATGCAATCGATAAATTTTTCCACAATTAAATTTGTTACTTTAAAAAATAACTAAATTAAATACACAGAACTAAAAATCAATTGAATATCATTATGTTAGGTTGGCAACTAGAAAACGGCGCGAATGTGGCGGCCACCGCAACGGAGGTGTTGCCATGGCAACACACACATCCTCAATCTAAAACCTGCTTGCTAGAAACAGAGAATGAATGTGCCACAGAATCATTATATGTGGCGTCATTCGTGACAAACATTTTGTTTTCAGGTTTCCATTCTAAGATCTAATCGCTACACAAACAGAGCCTACATTAACATGGAACAATGTTCCAACAATCGCATCAAATATCATTCCGTATAGCTACATTGTGAACGCCATTCAATTTAGCAATGACACAACAAATCGGATCAGATAATTGAAAGTCCTATTGTTAGGGAGAAGCATAATGTAACAGAAAATGAAGTTATGACAATTAATTAATTGAATGCGGGAAGGAATGGATTAAAAGAGAATAGTTAGGGAAGAAACTTACGGCGAAGGGATTAACCTCGTCTTCGGCGAAGGGATTCGTATCGTAGTTACTCATGACAAAAACGGAGATCTAGACACGGAGAGAGATTTCTGTAATAAAACTGAAGAGAGAAAAGTTAGAAGAAAATGGATACGGGATTCGATGAGGAGGAGAATGAGAATGGAGACGAAAAATGAGGGAATGAAGATATTTGTTGGTAGCCAAGGGATTAAAAATGAATGGCTTTTCTTTGCTCTGCGATGTGGTTTGTTTGTTGAGGCCAAAGGAGAAAGAAAACTGAAGAGGATGGAGCGAAACTAGTTGGCGCGATACCAACACAATAATGTGATACAAAAAATTACCAATGGAGGGAGCAAAATATTCATGCATCCTTCTGTCTTCTACCTGCGTAACTTCATCAGGTTTTCCTTTTCCTTTTTTGCCCCTTTGTTGTCTGAGTAGACCGTAACCACCTGTTAATATGATTAATATTTTTAAATAATATTACCTTACTCCTTTACAAAGTATTAGTTCCTGTTATGAAAGATAATTATTACACATATAAAAAAATTCATTTCAATTTAAACTAAAATTAAAATACCTTCAATTTTAGTTATACAATCTATAAAGTAAAAAACAATCCAGTCCAAAATATTAGTTCTACAGTTTTTTAAATTATCTTTTTTTAATTCTTGTATATATTATTTTAAATTTCATTTAATACCTCTAAACTTAAATAGTAAAGACTAAAAAAAGTTAATTGTATTTAGAATAATAAATCTTATATAATTAGCTTTTAGTTTAAGGATAAAAAGGTAAAAAATATATAATATTATTGAGACTAAATGAGTAATTACATTGATAAATGTATATGAGATCTCATCTTTCAATTTATTCTATTGCTATATGTATGTTGATTACTACTATATTCATGTTGAATAATAATGAAAAAATATTTTTATTCTCTTTCACAAGTGTTTTTATTCATCATGTATTTTTTTTTTCATGTGCTCTTTTTGTTAATAGGAGAAGAAGAGCTTAACTCCTTTAAGGACTTATACTTTTCCATCTTTTTTTTTTTTTTTTTCTTGAACTATGGATTCAACTTTGGTATTGTAGC
>Ga0099825_1004261_pt1 | contig 18813 bp, 10 predicted proteins | sample SiratroredBW_FD_76838 | JGI IMG/M metagenome (GOLD analysis project Ga0099825, IMG submission 76838) | Root nodule microbial communities of legume samples collected from California, USA - Siratro red BW | ecosystem: Host-associated > Plants > Roots > Nodule | place: USA: California | collected... | reverse complement strand
TTAAAAAATAACATTTTAAATATTATTATAGTTTTATTATATGTGAATATTTTAAAGACCTGTATATTTCACCAACAGGTGAAGTATTCAAAACTTTGATATTTATGAGTGTGTTAAACAAATTAAGGTATAGATTGAAATTTTAATATAAATTTACTTTTATTAGTATATATAACATATCTTTTTTTCTCTCTCACCATATAGAGTAAGATTATTGACTGTGGCTATATATCTATTATGTGTAATTTATTGTCTTGTCAAAATTAAACAACATAATAAATGCCATAGATACACCTTTACATTGATTTTCAAAAGCAGATTAATAATGTATTAGTCATTAAAATTTTAATATCAAATCAGTAGGAGAATTTGAAAATAATTAACTAGCGTGTAAATAATAATGAAATATAATATAAGTTCAGATCTTTTTCTGATGACGATATAATTAGATAGGATTTTTTAGTTTTTTCTCATTTGTAAATTTTTTTTACTTATATATATATATATATATATACATGTGAGTAAATAATTAATTTGATAAAATAATTATTAGTATATTTCGTTTTTAGTATTGTTCTTATAAAAACTTTTATTTAATGGGTTTGGATTAATTCCACTGAATTCTTAATACATGATTCATGTGCTCTTTTAGTGATTTAATGTTTTGAAGTGGTTAATTCTAGATGATGGCATTTCAAAGAATCGACATCATTAAGGTATTTTGTTTATTAACTAATTTTAGATCATGTTTTGGGTGACTGACATAATCTAATTGTGTGTTATATAAGTATAATTAAAAAAAAATAGTCTCGATATAAAAATAAAATTCACAAAGAAAAATTATATTTTTACACTATTTTTCATGAATTATATCTACTTCACAGTCGTTTTATTTAATAAAATATTGTACAATAATAAAATAGTAATTTATTTTAATGTCAAATAATTATATTTTATTATACAGTGTTAAAGTATTAATACCTAGTTGTTATTTTGTTATTTTATTAAAACAAATTCTACCAATATTTATTATACTAAATCAATTATTTATCCTAGATGTTAGTCAAATTCATATACTTTATTTTCAAACATATTTTGTATTCAAATATATTTTTCAAACAATTATGTTTACATCTATTGACAAAAGAGGGCAGCTACAATGAAGAATAAAAAGAGTGAGCATTGTGAAATTGGAGAAGAAACATAACTCTCCCTCTCATAAATTTATGTTTGTCCTATTTTGTTGTTAACTTCATAATATAATTGCTTGAAAAAATTGTCTTATTATTTTGTTGTTTTAAAAAAAGAAAAATAAAGGAAGCTTTATTATTTAGATGATTTATTCTATTAGGAATTAGTTTTTTTTTTATATTTAGCTAATGATGAATCTTGACTTTTTATTTGTTATTTAATATAATTATTATTATAATTTATTAATTATTTTATTAAAATTAAAACTTTTTAAAGATAATTTAAAATTGACCTAATATCAATTAAATTTTTTGACCGTTGTTTTTGTTACCTATATGAACGGGAGACTGCAAACCATATACATAATATAAAAATATATTTTTCATCATGAATTAAGAATTATATCAAATCAATATACACAATAAAATTAAAGAAAATACTTTGAAAGGCTTCACATTTTTTTTCTTTTCCGTTCCCAAATGAGTGTGTTACAATGTTCTTGACTAAGATTGGTAAAAGTGTTTTGCATTGAGAAAAACCTTGAAACACATTTTTATTGAAATTCAAAATATTTAATTTATAAATATTAATTTATATTTAAATATCTAATGTGATATATAGTAGGTAATGTTCTCATTTCTAACTTGATCTCAATATATCCTAACTAAAATTCATGCAGCAATAATAATGAGTGTTAAACTGAGTTAACCCTACTTACATAGATTAAATTAAAAATAAATCAACTTAATCTCACTTTTTTCTAGATTACAAATCTGTTTAACCTAAAATTTAAGTAAACTAATTTTTAAAAAAAACTGCATTTTTTTAATCAACTAACTCACAAATTCAAATTCACTTGGAGTGAGATAAGTAATCTATTTTTTTTATGGAAATTATAACATAATTCCTTAAAATACTAATACTTTATAAAAAAAGACCAAATTTTTCTAATAAATATTCTTTAATGCACATAAAACTTACACGACTTCATTATGAATAATAAATGAAGTGAATTAAAAACTATTAATTGAAACTCATAATTGTAAATATGATTAATAATAGTAAATTTTGACAATGTTCAAGTCAAACACTGGATAAAAATTTATTTTTTTCATTGGAATACCTAAAAATATATTGATCAATTTTTTTATTAAGTAATAAAGCGATTAACAACATCACTTCAGAGATAAGTATTAAAAAATCATGTTAAAATATCATTTGACTATAATTAAGCCGAATTAAGGTATACTAAAAATATATTTCAACATAAAAAAGTGAAATAAATAATTTTGAATAAATTAAAATAATTTTTATATATATTATATAGCACTATATATTTCTCTCTTCACTTGTTGTTTTCTCTTTCTTCACTCCTTCTCTCACTCTCTTCTTCATTTTGTTGTTTTCTTTAACCCTTTTTCTCTCTCTTTCTTTGTGCATGAGACTGCGAATGTTTGAGCCTTTGATCTCATGTTCTTCTCTCTCTTCGCTTCGATCTTCTTCCAACCACGGTTCTGCTTTCATTTCCATTTCTCTCTTGTCCTTCTCTCTATCAATCTCAATTCTCAATTTCGTTTCATTGATTTTGTAATTGAATGATTGAAATTTCGAAACCAATTCATCGTTGCATTGTGTGTGTAAATGTTGCATGGAATTCACTTTATTGGGTCTAATTATTAGGTATTTATTTAAATTTATTTCCTTTGCTTTTCGTTTGTGAATTTCAGGGACGCTGTTTTGCTTCAGTTTTTAACTCAGGTTCTGTTCTCTGCTAGCAGCAATAACATTCTTGTTTGTTGGGAATTTGAACTAAAATCTTTGGGTTTTAGATTTTTGCTTGAATGCACTCACGTCCTGTTTAGGTATTATTATTATTATTATTATTAATAACGTTACCATTATTTATTATTTATTATTATTATTATTATCCGAATTGTTATTTATTAGTAAGTTCCTTTTCTTTGGAAGAAATTGGGACGTGTTGTTGAAGTGTTGAACATACAATTTGCTGTTTTGATCGTGTTTTTTTTATTTTGTAATAATTGCATGATTTATTGCTATAACCAGCTTGTGGGGATAATGAATTTTGTGTTGTGGGTATGGTCTGTTGGTGAAATTTTTTGTTTTGTCATGTCCAAGATAAAAGGCGTGTGTTCCTCTTTGCATTTACTTTCTGTTTGGGTAAGAATGGTGAATATGATTTGAAACTGTGAAAATTGTACTTGGTTTTGTTTTGGGGTCTGCTTTCCTGGTTTACAGAAGATCATCAATAGTTTTGTGTTTAGGCCGAAACTTGTATTGGTAGAACTTATATGCGTTCTGCTTTACTTGCCCTCTGGTATCTACAGTTTTATAAAAGGATCTGCTTGGATTTTATGGTGCTTTTAATTTTAATTGTTTCCCTTGCCGTTTAAGGATTATGGTAGCTCTGTTTGTTTTTGAGGCACCTTCATAAAGTTCTTTTCTGGTTTTCTGTTTATTGTCTCGATCATCGAATATCATTCTACTTGTGTATTAATGTGTAATCCCCCGCACAAAAGTAACATCCAATGGGACGAAGAGGGTGAAAGGGAATTTAGTGGCCTGCTGCGCAAAATTTTTTTTTTTGGCTTTTCTGTTTTGCGTTTTCTAGTACTTTAATATGTGATTCAAAACTCATTGCAGAGACTATTATTTAAGAGATGAGTCAAATGACACATGACAATGATGACAATGTGCATGGTGAGGATCAGACTGGGTCACAGTTGAAAGATGAGGGTAATGGAGGAGGTGTTGTTCTGAAGAAAGGACCATGGACAGCTGCTGAAGATGTTATTTTGGTGGACTATGTCAATAAGCATGGAGAGGGGAATTGGAATGCTGTTCAGAAATACTCAGGCCTTTCTCGTTGCGGAAAGAGTTGCCGATTGCGATGGGCCAATCACCTAAGGCCAAACTTAAAGAAAGGCGCATTTACTGCAGAAGAGGAGCAGTTGATTGCCGAACTCCATGCCAAAATGGGAAACAAATGGGCACGCATGGCGGCACATGTAAGCAGACTGCATATTTTTTGTTGCCTTAAGTATTTAGTCATCTTGTTTCAATTTGCTGTTTCTTTCACTCTTTGTGCTAACATATATGGATTCTATTTGCCATTGTTGATGTCAGTGTTGTGTACGCCATCCTATCTTCTAACAGTGAACATCATATGACAACCATCTCTTCTTTTTCATTGGACTTGTCCCTTACAATATGAATTCAGCTTCTTACAGTTATGAATCTCAGTGCCATTCAACAGTATAATACACTTTAGTTGCCATTTAGTAAGATTCTGAATTTAACAGAAAGCATTCTTCATAAATGTCATTGAATGCCGCAACATTTAAGTGTGGCAAATTTTTCACAATAGAGAGCCTTGTAACTTCTATCTAGGTAGTTATCGGCATCATCGTGTCTATTTTGGGAAAGTAATCAGTATTATGCTACTGTGTCCTTGCTGATACTTGTCTCGGAGCATCTATTTGAATTTTTTTTTTCTGTCTACAAATCACTTTTAGTTCTCTTCGATATGAAGATAGACTAACAATAATTTTTTATTATCTTAATCATAATTTTAGACCATAAATTGTAGCACGAAAAGAAAAACTTTAATGCTTAATATGAAAAAGGTAACATGTGTCACGTTCTGGTTGTTTTTTTGTGGTTGTTTCCTGTCTGATAAAATATGACACAAGGTAATATTCCAAACTGGGGAATTGAAATTCATATCAACTTACATTCAGATTTTTATTGAGATTGCATTTATTGTGAACCAACTTGTGGATTTCTTTTCCTTGCATATCACATAAGATTGACAGCAAAATTTAGTTTCTTCCCGACTTCCATCACTTTTTCATTGAGTCCAAATCACCATCATTCTCTCGTTTAAAAGGATATGTAATAAGTGAGTCTTTATTTAAGATCACAATGCTGCTGTTGCCAGGGGTGGAAGAGGGAGATTCCAATACTGGTATTTCTACCGACACCACCCACCCAAAGAAAAAGAAATTAGTGAGTGAAAGAAAAGATATGTGAGAGATTTAATGCTAATGAGTTAAAAAAACAAATGAGAACATATTTTGTCAGAATCAGAAGCTGGAATTACCCCTTACAAATGGAAGAGGAGGCTAGCAATCGCTACACTTAATTTCTTTTTCTGTTATCGTTATTATGCATTCATTTTCTCTATCCATGATGATTTAGAATGATTGATTTCTTTTGTTTTCAGTTGCCTGGCCGTACAGATAACGAAATAAAAAACTACTGGAACACCCGGATGAAGAGGCGTCAACGGGCTGGCTTGCCACTTTATCCTCCCGAAGTAGTTTTGCAAGCATTTAAAGATAGTAAGCATGGTCAAGGTACTGGTGAAATCAATGATGGAGATGGAGGCCACCAGGATTTCATGGAGAAAAACAATTATGAGATGCATGATGCAATATTTGACAGTCTGAAGGAAAATCCGGGAATCTTACCTTTTGTGCCTGAGCTTTCTGATATTTCTGCTAATAGCATTCTGCCAAGTATTCTTGGTTCTCCTCCGTACTGTAATTTCATGCCATCGACATTACCTAATCATGATCATCTTCAAGAGTCATCAGTGTCTTTTATTGGTTCCAGTGAATTGAGCACTAGTGGGTTTTATCCATTCGACCACTTTAAGGATAATACTAATGATAAGATTGCAGAATCATTTGGATTGCATTCTCCCCTTGATCATGGTGCCTCCTCATATGACTCATTTTGTTACAGCCATTCATTATCGAATGGCAATTACTCTACTTCTAAGCTGACTTCTGAGGCTGTGAAGTCAGAGCTCCCTTCACTCCAATATCCAGAAACTGAATTTGGTAGCTGGGGTACCTCTCCCCCGCCTCCGTTGAATGAGTCTGTTGATGTTTTCATTCGTTCTCCTCAACCACCTTATGCACTAGACTCAGGTTCTTCTTCGCCACTCAATTGTTGCTTCCTTAATGAATTTCTTTATCAGCAGGCGAAGACTCTTAGTTATTCAAAGAATAATTGGTCTGACAAGAGTTCAAATTCATCCGTTGCAACTCCCGGTGACAGAGCTGAGAGTTCGGCTTTGAATATGTACGAGACAGAGTGGGAGGATTATGCTGACCCCGTATCTCCCTTTGGTGCAACTTCAATCCTCAATGAGCATCCTGTTGTTGGCACCAGTGGAAAGTCGTGGGATGGATGGGAACCTTTTCAGACCTTTAGCGGTTAGTACCTTCTAGTGTGGTATGATAAAGATGATATTTGAAAGCATTCACTATTTTCTGCACGCATCCACATATATATTTGACACTGCAAAAATTATTTATTTTTAACATTACCTGTTTTACTTAAAGCATAATTATGTCATGCCATGCACATTCTGGATCATAAAAAAGTTGACTCGTCCTTAATAAATTGAACCAAAAAATTTATTTCCTGTGAAGTTTTGTCTCATGGGAAATTCATTATGAATTTTGATGAAAACGAAGTCGGTGGCTTTTTTCCTTAATTCATGTGTTAAGTTTGTTAGTTGCAACAAATATCTTGTGAAGTTGAGATTTCATTAGAAAACTCTGCAGGCAACAATGAGAAATTGCAGTCAGTTGATCAGGTTTTGGCCCCTAAGAGCGAAAATCAATCCATGTCTCTGTTGAATCTCACTTGGCCAGATGTTCTACTGGCCTCAGACTGGCACGACCTGTATTCTGAACATGACGGCATGAACCAAGCCAGCATGATTGATGCTGGTGATGATGTCAAGAGACAGTAAGCATGTGGTGGCTAATGGAAATCATTCTTCAAGTACAGGAGATTATTTCTTGCGTGTTGATTAACATGACTCTTTTGGCAATTGTCTGATATTCATTCAGAAGACTGCTCAATATCTGATTCAAAACTTTCTATTATCCATTTATGTTTACTCCTTAATATAGGTAATAGGTGTAACATCTACTGTTTTGGGAGTCTAATATGGGTGTGACTTGTGTTATCAAATTCCCGGCTAGAGAAACTTGTTTCTTTCTTTTTATATACTCTATTTCTTTGTTACATTTATTGTGTATCGTCTTCAAACAATTCAAGACATATTGCCTTTTGCAGGGTTTTGAATAATTTGTGGAATAACACTGCACTTGAAACTTTGGACAACATGTAGCTTAATGGAATGACAATTATCTTGCATTTTCTTTTGGGTTCCATCTGAAAGTGCATGAAGCTTTGATAGCTTTTGGATACTAGAAAGCATGTGTTTTTGATGAAAACAACATAAAGATAGGCTCTGTTAACTCCCGATGTTATATTTAGGATATTAACCATTTTTATGGGACGAATTGGTCACAGACTATCTAATTTATCCTATTGTTTTAGAAATGTTAAGAATCAACCAAAAACCTAAAGAAACTCCACGGCCAACCTTACCACACCCGAGTCACAACCAAGAACATCACCTCCCCCAACCTCTTGCTTCCGCCACCTATGACCAAATTTCTCTCAAGAACTTTCCAAGAACTTGTTCTAAATCACCTCTAACCTTTCAAGAACTGTCATATCCCCAAATACATCTCTTAAACCTTTTAATCTTGGCCTAACCGCAGCCTTAACCACCCTTTTTCAGCCTAGAAAACCATCAAGACTCGACTTCTTGGAAGCTTAGTGTCTTGTGCTGCATTTGTAGCTTAGTGTGGACTTTTCTTTACACTTTTTAGGAGCCTAAGTGGGTTCTTATCAAATTAGCGTTGTAACAATTAAAACATATTTGAGCCTTAAAAAACATGTTCACCTTTGAATAAATTAACTAGAAACACATTTTCTGGCTAATGCTGGTGGAAGTTTGGTTCTTTTATAACAATAATGCAGGGTTATAGTTCTGCTAGCCGAAGTGTGTTTGTTAGAATATCAATTATAAGTATCGGGGTACGTCCTACAAGAAACTTGTAACATGTCTTTGACTTTGGAATGAAAAATGTCTCATATTCCTAATTATTTGTAGTACATGAAGAGGAGCCAAGTGGTGGGTATTGTTAGAATAGAAAACCTCGTGATTCAAACTCTGCTGAAATTTAAAAGGATTTTCTTGTTACTGAAACTCTGCGGAACTAATGAAAAAGGTGAGAAAAAGACGGCAAAGGGTGCGCATGGTTATGGATTCTTCTCAACAGATTTAAACGCACTTTTGAAACTTATTTTAAATCTCATTTGTTTTTTCAAATTCCAGTTCTTAAAGTTCCCCTTTAAAAACTAGTTTCCGAATATACGGGGTATTTCTTTTAGTACTTTTGTAAAATTGCACAATCTAAAAATATACTAGGATTGAATGAGAACATTCATAGTTGTTCACAATTGGAAGGGTTTAGATCCTATATCTCCTACTTTAAAATACGTTAGAATTCCTAAACTTCCCCTTCCTCTATAGAGTTGAAAGGATTCTAATTGAGGCTAATTTAAAAATAGTTTGGTTGAAATTGAGTTGAAGATACTATGATGGAAATAGAATCGAAGATATTATGTGAGACTAAGTTGAAGATAAAATGGTCAAAAAGTGAATTAAAGATACATTGAAATTATTACTCGAGGTCAAGTTAAAGATACTCTAACAAAAACCATGTTAGAGATACTTATGACCAAGTTAAAATTGTTTTGGTCGAGGCTTAGGTGAAGATATTTAAATCAGGTCAAAGTGAAGATACTCTCAAAACATTGGAGTGAATGTACTTTCACAAAGGCAGATCAAATGATACTCTAATCAAGTTTAAAAAAATAAAAATAAAATAAAAAACTCCAAAAAAGTTAATTTCAAGTTATTATAATTGATAGAGTTAAAAAAAAGTTTGATTGCAGTTAAATTATAGAATGATAGAGATCGAGCTAAAAATACTTCTTTTAAAGATGAAAGTAAATATGCTCTAAACTACGGAATAAATATACTCTGAACAAAACGAGTTAAGATGCTTTAAACTATGTCGAATCAAAAAAATATTTGAGTTTAGAGAATATATTTTTGAAATAATCATTGTTCCCTTCTTAATTATTGCCTTTGGACACATTTCATAAATTTTTGGTTACTGTCAATTAAGAAAAGGGGAAGGAGGCTTGCCCTTAATTTTAGTTTGCAATTGAAAAAGAATGAATTACAGTAATAACAAGTTTCATGAAATTACATAATTCTTTTTCCTATTTTTTCTACACCTATCAACTCCCTTAAATTATTTGAAAAACATTATGTCAACACTCTTGACATTTGAATAACCTCCTTAATTGTTTGCAAAATATTACACCATTCCCTTGTTAGAGGTTGTTGTGAATGTAAAAATACAAGGAGAATGTGTAATTTACTAAAGACAAAATGGGCTCAAACGGTGCATTGAGTGCAAAGTATGGTAACTAAAATAAAAGTAGAAGACAGGTGCATCAGATTCCGTCTATTCAAAAGAATTGAAAAAGGATATCATTATGTTCATGAGGTAAACAAAGCAAAAGTTGACAACAAAAAGCCAAAGTACTACAGATATCACACGTATACAAATCACCCACTTTCTCTCACGGGTATCACTGATCCAATACATTTCTGAAGATGCTTCCTTCGATGGCGTGTTTAAAAGTTACAGAACTGTCAGGACATGAATGAGAGATCAGTCAATATACACGTTTGAAAGTGATGAATTTCAAGCATGCTAGAATACCAAGCCATTTTACCACTTTCATATGTAAGAGATCTCAGTGACCATCACAATCTTCTTTATTTGTTACATACCTAATACGCATTCCCTTTATGATAAGTAATCACGAAGTTTCTTCTTGCAGCCTATACATTGTGATTTCCTGCTGCTTGAAATATCGCCTGTCCTCTTCATCAACCAAGACAAGATTTAAAAAGTACTTCACACTGAATTTGTTATTAATGTTGCGATGCGTTGGTGTCAGCTCATAAGGACTGAGGAACAGTCTGATCGGAATTGATTCACCTGTAAATACAATCACACACATAAAGCTGAAATGTATTGAGATGAAATCAACATCAGTTTATTATTTTCATTTTTAATCATTGTCTATGCGATGAAGTACGAAATTAGCACGTTTTTACAAATATATTATTTTAGTGCTTTAAAGTAATGCTAATACTTTGGCCTAAAAGATTTGACAAAATTGTAGTTGTCTATTAATTACTTGAGACAGCCTTCTTTTGTCTCGGCTTGAGACCAGTTTATGTAAAGTTTGACAATTTTTTATATTTTGAGACACTCTTCCTTGGAGACGTGCTTAAATTACAGTAACCTACGTAGAGAAATGAAATGAGTTACAAATTTAGCCGATTCTAACATAAACTAATCTTAACGGTGATGATACGCCAAGTCTTCTAAAGAGATATTATTAAAAGCTTTGTATAATTTCAGAACATCCATGGCATAGCTTTCGAAACTTCACCTAAAACATTCATATCTTTCACAAATATCTATAATTTATAATTAATTTTAAAATAAAGAGGTGTAGTTTACCAATCTATCAAGAGAAATGCAATTTATCTTTATATATACTTCAAAAAAATGCAAGTCTTTTACGTCATTAAAATCAACATCTATGTGACAGAAAATTGTTACCTTAATTAATGTTTTGCTGATAGCAAACATAAGTTATGAATACACAGCCAGTAAAATACATTGACACCTCTGGTAAAAGAGTGAATTAAAAATGATTTATGAATATGTATATATAATTACGTGATATTATGCTTCAAAACATTTTTATCTTAAAGTTCAGTCAATACAAAAGGGAGAGTTGGTTTACCCCCGAAGGTATATGAAATTATAGATGATAGGTCTAAATTATTTTTATGTTATCCAGATTAATTTGTAAATAGAAAGTGCAAAAGATGTAATCCAATTTCAAGGCTAACCTACCTCTAACAGGAGCACCATCCATCAACTCAAATTTAGCCAATGTTTCTGTCTCAACATGGGTATTGGTCCCTGACCCTGTGGATTCTCGACGCCTAATCTCAAGATCCATGTTTTTTATCTTGATTCTGACAAGTAAAAAGTATATCTTACCAATGATGACATCTTTCAGATGATACCTGAAGTGTAGTAAATATGAATAAGTATTTGCAGGTCTCCCCAATAAAGTACAAATTAGATGAGAAAAATATCTTCTCTTCAAACAAATGCACAAAAGCTCTATGTGGTCTACAGTACTAAGATGCACAGACATTTTTAAATTAGCCATGTTAAGTCATAGCCGTGTTGAACATGAATCCACGTTGAACACTGCACGAACGTTTCAAAATCTTAGCTGCATTTTAATAATTTTTTTCCTATAAATTTCAAACTTTTATGCCAACATAGATTGGAATACTACAATAATTAGATAAATTTTAGTATTTCATTATGATTAAAATTTCAATTAAATCTTTTGATTAAAATGTCTATTTCAAATGAATTTTAAATATTATATTAGTCATGTTGTGTCCTATAATTTATAAAATTTGCTGTACCCTTTTGTCCATTCCGTATTTTTGCTTCCTAGATGCAGTGCTATTTTTTGACAAAAATATCATTGGTTAGTGTGGACTTTTCTTGGAAATGTCTAAATATCATTTTTGAAATGTCATTTTTGATTAAAATGTCTAAATGAATTTTAAATATTATATTACAGTCATGTTGTGTCCTATAATTTATAAAATTTGCTGGTCCATACCGTATTTTTGCTTCCTAGATGCAGTGCTATTTTTTGACAAAAATATCATTGGTGCAGATAACTGTTAAATTGTCCAGGTGTTTTTACTATAATCAATAGGCATCGCGTAAATGTAAAAAAAAAATTCATAGGTCTACAAGACCAAGATAATGCTATAAATATATTCCATACTGCGAGCTATGAAGAGAAACTCTACATGATTAAGATAAACAACCTTGTAAAAGCAGACACAATTCCAGTCAAATTGCCAATTAAATTTTCAGCTTACTTGCTTTTATTGTATTCAAATTCAATGTGTAGACAATCTTCAATTCCAACTTCCATCTGTAAAAGGTACAATACCAGGAAATATAATTAAGAAATGGAAGTAGCCAATAACAACGTTGAGGTAAAGCACAGAATGAATAAATTTTATAAGAGCCCTTATTCCCAATACTGGCACCAATGTGTTTTCAGAATCAAGAACAAGGCACAGACGAAAAAATGAACACTCCTGGGTTTTGAACTCCCTCTACCTCCCAATTCCTTTACAATTTCCCACACAATAAATTACTCCCCTCAGAACCCCTCTTCGAATTTCTATACAACATCAGCCACTCAACTCACTAAGTAACCCACTAACTGACCCCTTACTGATTAACTAACCAAGGCCCTCAGCTAACAGAGCTATCACAATAACTACATGCACCAGCAGATATTTAGCAACGGGTTCAAAGGCAATGGTTGGCATTGATTTCATGGCTTCACTTTATCATTGTTCCTGAGTCATTATTGTTTTTACTTGATTGAAATTTGTGAAAATTAATATCACAGTTTGCAGCAATGGATATGAGCTAGATTGAATTAAAATTCAATTACCACATCATTATGCTCACCTTGATGCTATTGTTAATTTGTGGAGGTGGAGAATAGTTCCGAACCTGACAGATGAAGAAAAAAATATAGAAGTTAATGACAAAAGTATATACAAACTTATTTCTTTTAGATGGGGGAAATAGTGTACTCACGTGAATTAATACTTTACAACTACATCCAGCACAATATTGTCCATGAATGTAGTGATTTCATAAAACAACAATAAATTTTATATCGGAGACCACAAATCAGAAATTCTATTTACTGAAAGAGAACATACCACGAAATCCTGGTATTCTATTATGCTTCCAGCATAGCCCCGATTAATGGTCACTTTCAATACATACCTGGAAATTGCAAATGCATAAAAGCATAACAAAATATCATATTTATGCTGCCCATACTCTTATAGCAAAATAAATATTTCAGAAAGACTATGAACAAAGATCATATGCATAAACAGACAAGTCCATGGATCTACAAGGTATCTTACCTAAGCCTCACATTCACCCCATTATATGTTTCATATGGCATTTCGACAGTAGAAAATTCAAATGCATATGTTTTCCTCTCATAAATTTCTCCAGGAACATCTAGTTCCCGCACTGTAAAAGACAGTAAAAAGAAAACGTTATTTCACAACAGTATAACTAAGCATCGCATGGGTCACTGCATGAGTTGTACTAAATGAAAGGCTAACTACAACCAGGTAGAATATTTTCATTCAAGAGTGGAAGTGGCAGAGAACAGCTGATTACCAAGGGAAGTAAAGTCATAAAAATTTCCTCTGTCAAAATACATCTCTGCAGAATGAAACAAATTTCAAAATGAACTTGTCAATAATAAATTAGAAAAAAGATAACAGTCACAACAAAAATTATTCCCAGAGTAATAACGATGAATGGATAACTTATTCTATGCCAGCCATTACCAGTAAAGAATTTAAGAGTTACATACATCATTGTAAAAATAATCTTGAAGTGCTCATATTTGAAATAAGATTATCAATGTCACGACACAACAGTTTCAGGTGCAGATGCTCAAGAAAAAAAGGTGGGTACAAATCCAAAGAAAACAAGTTCCATAAACTATTTTGGTAAAACTGAAATGAAAAGCTTCAATTAGGAAATCCATCTTTCTGCTGTACATCTTTAGGACTGAAAATGCTCTGTATAATAATTCAGTTATGTTTCCCTAAGATTATAAGAAAATAATGAATAAAATTTAAGAGTAGCATGCATCCTCGATGCCAGATTGATTTTTAAATGATTCCAGACCCCTTAAAGGTATGAAGGTCAATTGCATAGAGAAAATCACACATCTATCTTACATGTGATGCAAATGTAACAATGTAGCATGCCTAGGAGTTCTAATCGTAATTGAGCATTCAATACATGCAATACAAAAGAACAAAAATAGTAGATAATGAAAATTTTATTTTAGTGAAATGGAAAATCATGTACTTTGAATGGTAATTGACAAGGTAAAATTCCTTTATGCAAGCGCATCAAAATTCTACAAAGTACAACAGAATTTTTCTATCATTATCAGTTTCATCACTTAGTATAATACTGACAAAAGATTTTTAAACAACAACTCATTCTACTTCTTCCTTTTGTTTTCTTCCATTGAGATTTTCCAGACATATAACACATTAAAGAATCAGAGAGGTTAGTCAAGTACGAACCTATCTGTCCAAGGAGCTCAATTTTTACACCATTGTGATCAATCTTCTTCCCTTGCATTGGTTCTATTGTAATCTAAAAATAGCAGCAGATAAAATAATATACAACATAGTGAGGTTAACAATATATCAAAAGTTACTGAAAAACACCATGGGTTTAAACTTAAACTCAATGGTCCAATATAATGAACATAAACAAATAAAATACCTTCCCAGCAATGTTTTCTTGACTTTGGAAAAGTGGCACAGTAACCGTTTGACCATTTTCCTTTTTAAAGGGAACCTAAAAGGCCACAAAAAGGAAATCAACCAAAAGTAGCATGTAAGACACTACAATGATTCAACGAAAATCAAAGCTATTGGAAGATCACAGTTCCCCTCCCACCACCCTGAACTTTCACTAGCATCAACCTTTGCCTTTTTGCAACATTATTACAAAATGAAATTGCCACAATGCGATGTATACCACTACTTCTAAAAACAAAATAAAAATAGCTGCTCACCTGCTTCCGGTTCTTCCCATCGTTAAACGAGATCAAGACATTGCAAGCAGGCTTGAAAGCTCCAAGCAAGTAATTCTACATATTTTTTTAATTTTGGTTCCCAAAAATAATCATAAAGAGTCATCACCATCACCAAATCAAGTGAACCAAGGTTAGAACAACAAACAACAGGAACATAACCAAAACAAGAAACCCAACAAAACAAAACTCACCATGCTGCTCAAAATTCAGTATTCTTCTTTCTACTTCAGTGCACACACCAACACCTGTGAAGCACAAATCTATCAAATTAACACCATTCAAACAAAAACAATGCTCCTGATTCACAGATCTTCACCCCAAACCCAAATAAAAATGAGTCAATGCAAAATTGGGTGTCCATGACCACACAAAACCCCTTGTCACCTAAATTATCTAGTCCTACCGTTATCCCCCTTCCCCCTCCCAAACCCTAAAACCCGATATCTAACGAAATTGAAGAGGTACCGTGTGCGCGATTCCACGGATCAACAAAAGGAAACGGTGGAGGAACTGCGATTTTCTGCTACGTCGTTTGATCCGGTGAGAGAGCGATTAACGAAACGCATAATTTGAAAGTGAATCAGAAACTCAGTGAGCCCTAACAGTAAAACGTGAGAGGTAGAAGAAGTTGCAGAATCGCGTCTTATTCTTCAGCGTTTCCAAAGCCAAACGCATTGTCGTTTCGCTCACTGTTTCTATTGCGTTGTGTTTTGTGGTGTTTTCTTTTTCCCCCCGATTCACCTCTGCTCTGTCCCATGTGGACAACAAGGACAAAATAATAATCATATTTTCTTGTAATAAAAACTATAATGTAATAATTTCGAAAATTTAAATAATAAAATTTATATATTTTTTTTCTTAAAACACTAAGAAATATTTAATTTATAATTACAAGTTAAATTTTCTTACCAAGTTACATGAAAATTTTGAATACCTAGACGAATAAAATAAAAAAGAAATTTTTAAAAAAAATAACATTTTATTATTAATATTTTAAATTTTCTTTGTAATTTATTAAATTATTTAGATATATATATATATATATATCCCATTTATTTCAGTAGTTTTGAAGATAGATAATTTATATATAAAATAATCTTTTGTAAAAGAAAAATCTGAAAATACTTTAATAAATTTTAAAAAATGTAATTATTTTCTTTTTTTTAGTTCCATTTTTGTATAAAACATTTTATTTAAATTAAACTTACTTAATTTAAAACTGTGTTTTAATAAAATTATTTAAACAAATATTTATTTTGATTATAATCTATTATAAATATATTAAATATTAAAAAACTTTTTTTTTTCAGTAAAACGTAAGTGTAATGAGTGAGATAAACCAAATAATAATATAAGAATACTATCTAAGTAAAAAGTATATTATGTTTCTTTTATTTTTAAATTAGTTTAATTTTGTATTATTATTATTAAAATTGACAAACTTTTTTTTATTAGTTAAATGATAATTCGTATCATTTAGACGCAATGTCATCCTAAATATGTTGTGTTAACTTGACACGACTTTGGTTTAGTTAAAATAAAGTTATGTCCAAACACATTTCAGTACAAATGTAAAGTTGTATGAAACTATAACAACTTTGATTAAGGTGAATTTAAGTAAATTTTGTTTTTTTGAATTTAAATAAAGCCGTACCAAGGTGAGATGATTTCAGTATAATGTGATTCCAATTGAAGTGGTGTCCTGGTGTTACAACTTCTATTATAACCTAGTAAAATTATGCTTTAGACATTTTTCTTGTATGAGTTTTAGATAGTCTAGGTTATATGTAAAATGGTTTAGGTATATATAAGACAATTTTATAGATACATTCATTAGATGGTTTGTTCTATCACTAGTAGAAAAAACACATTTCACGATAGGATATCACCGTTGTCAATACCCAATTTCGTCCGGACAAGTAAATTATTTCAGATTATAAAACAATACAAAAATTAAAATAAAAGGTGTGTTATCTAGTTTTATTATATTATTGTTATTTAAAAAATAAATAAAAAAAGAGACTTTGGTTCCATTATATTCAATAAATAAGGTTTTAAAATAAAATTCATAAAAAGAAATAGTGAGGGAAGTCAGTTTATTAAAAATATTAAAAATAATAGTAATAATAGTAATTAAAAAAATATATATCGAATTTTTCCATTAAGAAAAAACTAAAAATGTGGTAATTAAAAGATAATAATTAAAATAATAATAATTAATTAAAAAAACAAAAATAATAAATAACAAATAAATAAATATTAAATAATTAATGATTAAATAATAAAAGCAAAATAAAAATAAATATATATTAAGAAAGGAGATTAAATAATAATAAAAAAAAACAAGAAAAGGAAACTGTTTTCAAACTGCTAATGAGTCAATGGCAGTAGACTCTCATGTTCTCACCCCTTAACTTCACGTATTATTTTTAAAAATAATAATAAATAAATATTTTTAAATAATAATTTTTTAAACTGCTCAGATAACAACCCAACCCATGTTCTCCACTTAACTAAAAATAAAATTAATAATAAAAAATAGATTTTTATCGTTGAAAATGTTTCAAGTCTTATTCTTGGGAAGATTCATTGTTAATATTTAATTTTTAAAGGAAAAAAAAATAAATAAAAAAAACAAATATGAATGAGTCAAAGAGTAGTAATCTCTCTTAACTTCTCTAAAAAATGAACTACTGATTTTTTTAAATATATCAATTAAAAATAATAGAAAAACATTAAAAATAGAAATATATTGGTCAAGGGGAGAAAGAGAAGAACACACGGATCACTTTTTGAGAGACCACACAGAAAGAAAGAGAGAAAAAAAAAAGGAGAGAAAACAGAGAGAACGGAGAAGAGAACAAGAGAAAGAACAGGAACAAGAGAAAGAACAGGAAAGAGTATTGAGATTAGAGCAAGAAGAAGACATAAAGAGCAAAAAAGATCAACTACAGGTAACAATATGTTTTTATTTTGTTTATTTTTGAGTTTTACCGTACGTTGATCTGTAGAAAATAATAAAAACACATACCCATAATTTATTCCATCAATACCATCTCCTATGCTTCCAATATATTCCACTCCACCCCATTACGCTTGCCAAGACCGAAGGCTCCTACATTATTCAAAACATCCATGGTTTCTTTGACGTTCACGTCAATCCAGCACCTTTCACTCCCAATGCCGCATGCCTCCACCGAAACTGTCATGCCCACTTACCACTACCAAACGAACCTTAATTGCGCCCATTCCATCATTTCCTCTCATCACTTCCAACTTCCAAACTGCAACCAACACCAACAACCACCGTCATCACCTTCTTCACTCACGCTGCCATCTTCAACTACCAACCTACACCTTGTTCATAATGTACCACAATGCCTCACACACCAAACAACCATCCTCACTCCTCGTTAGCCACAATGACATTTTCGTTAGCCACAATAACATTTTCACCACCCTCCACTTTACATCACAGGCAGTGCCATTCTCCATGCCAATAAACCTGCCCCATAGCAACGACTCCCCAAAGGTTCTCATTACCCTCCTATAAGCCACTCAACCCATCACGAAACACCTTGGAACCACAAACCACGCTTCTCTAACCACACACACCTATACCATGAACGCCATCAACGTGGCTGCCAATCCAAGCCCACACCACACTACCACGAAAATCTCACCATAGCTACCATCTCAAACACCAAACTACCATTATTCTGCCACCACATTTGCCACCACATGGAGCCCTGCCATTGTCTTCTCCGCAACTGCGAATTTCATCCCAACCTAGCCACCATAGCAACTCCAAAGCCAGCACCTTCGACTTTGCACCCCCAAGGCCTCACG
>Ga0099825_1004255_pt1 | contig 18823 bp, 23 predicted proteins | sample SiratroredBW_FD_76838 | JGI IMG/M metagenome (GOLD analysis project Ga0099825, IMG submission 76838) | Root nodule microbial communities of legume samples collected from California, USA - Siratro red BW | ecosystem: Host-associated > Plants > Roots > Nodule | place: USA: California | collected... | reverse complement strand
TCGAAAAGAATAACCTCAGGTGCACATCATCGTTTTCCCTTCCTTGAATCAAAGGAAAGGGATATGAATCAAATCAAATCATTAAAATAACACCTTCCCGTATACAATAGAATAAACACGTACACAGGGTACAAGCAATTAACATCCCCAGAGAGAAAAAAAAAATTAAAAAACTGGTTCCAATTTATACAAACTCATCAAACGCATTGAACTTAATTAAAATGAATCGAGCTCTTAGTGGAATCAATCAACTTTGATCATGGTTTAGACTAGAATCCATTCCATAAAATAAGAACCGAAAACAGAGTTATCATCACGAGGCACCACCTCCCAATCAACGATTTCAACCCTTGTGATCCACTGCAGTGAAGCTTGTTGTTATGGTAAGTGCATACTTGCCGTTTCCTGAAGTTCAAAACCACAAGTTTAAAAATAAGGATAAACAAAGTTTGAATTTCTTTAAACTTAAAATTATTTTTAAAAATTAAAAATTTGGAAGAAAAAGAAAGTGAAAAATTTGAAGGGAGAAACCTGGAAGAGCAGAAGGCTACGACATAATCGGTTCCAGAACAAGTGAAGATGCTGGTGGGATCATCGTAGGCATAACTATAAGATGTGGGACAAGCATCCTTAAACTTCTTGGAGTAAAAGGTGGGTTTGCACGTGGAGGGGTTCCCATAAAGCCCTCTGCAGCAATACTCGTCCGTGTTGAACACGTCACACGCGCTACGGCACCCAGTGGTCTTGCCGTTAGACTTAACGGCCAGTTCCTTAGGGCAAGTGGTTCTGAGGTCGGAGTCGCACCCCGCAGAGGAGCAGTTTCCCTTTCCGTTAATGGGCCTAATGGCAATGGGGACGTTGAAGCCGTCCACCAGGCTAACGTCGTAGAAGTCCGGTTGCGCAAGTGTGAATTCCGCGAGTGAAGCGGGCGTTTTTCCCGAGGCCGAACATTTCAGCGTGGTGCCGCATGAACCGGTCTGGCACTGCCCGTTTCCGTTTTGGTCGAATTTGCAACCGGTTCGGGCCCAAATGCGGCCGCTCCAACTGACCGGGGCGGTGAAGACCGCGGATTGGCCCGGTTTTAGGACGAAACCGCCGCCGTTGAAGTATTCTCCCGGCGTCACCGCCGGCCACAGCGTCTCCTTGCAGTAGTTGACGATGGTGAAAACTCTGGCGCACTCGCATGGTTTTTGCCCTGGTGGGACAAGAAACACGAATTTCAAGGTTTCATGCATATAAAAAAAAAGTTTGATTTTTTCGTGAAACAAAATACGTATCAACAAAAGCTAGTAAATACTTTTACTTGATTACACCAAACTATAAAAGTTTAGAACATATTGCTGAGTTTAATTTTTTTTTGTAGGATAAACGAATTTTATATCGTTAATTAATTAGAACTACAAATATATGCATGATTCTAATTAAAATACCTTTTTAAAATGTAATTAATTATATTTGTAATGCTATGTTATAGTTGTTAAATGGATGTTGGTAAGAAATCCCTTATAAACTATTATTTTATCTTCTATGTATGCCTTTTCCCATTTTGGAGGAGAACAATGTTGAAACATAAAGAAGAAAAGCGATAAAAAGAGTGATAAAAGATGAATATTAATTAAGAAAATGAAATAAACATATTCATTAATCACTAATTTTTTTATTGGACTAAAACAATTTGCAAAAATTATTAAACCTAAAGATGTCAATATAATTATTTTACCCATATTTTCTTCTTCTTAGTGTCAACTAGGATGATGGGAATAATGTTATATACCAGCCAAAACGCTAAGAAAGAAATGAATGAATTGAAATTTGAGGGTGTTAAAGAATTTAGAAGAGAAATAATTTAATGAATGGGCTATGGCAACAAGGCTAGTGAAGATTTTTGCCATGAATGTACAAAGAAAATGAGTTTGGGAAGGCATTGTTACCTGATAAAAGTATTGCAAGAAGGAAAATGATTGGAAAGATGGTTTGAGGATAGAATGCCATGGTAATAATTTGTGTGTTTGTGTGAGAAGGGATTAAGTGAAGCTGGGCGATGTGATTAGGAGAGGTGAATATAAAAGAATGGTGGAAAAAGAATACGTGCGGAAAGAAGGAATGTGAATCAAATTAAGCGACAAAAGGCATGCATCTTGTGAAAAGAATGCATTATTCTTTTCCAAATACATAGCTGCAAGTTTTTCCTGAATTGCATGGCGGCAAGTTTATCAAGGTTCTAGGCTTATATCCTTCCAACACTTCCTCATATCATTACAACACATAAACCTAGGTCTGACACGTGGCAATAAGTCTCTCTCTTAAAAAATGAAGCAATTCTAATTTATCCTTTTATCTTCTCTAAATCTAATAGTTCTTATAATGATTAGATTAAAAAAAGTTAAGTGGCTTTACTTTTGTCTATCTCTCTATATAATATGAATGAAGGGAATTGGGACATAACAAAATTTAATCGTAATTGATTTTAGATACAATACCACTTTTGGAATCTAATAATCACATAGCTGTGTTGTAAAGGTATAATTTTTCTCTCAAGTTTTGACTATGTTATCAAATCTTTCGAATATTACATCTATTACACTGTGTTTTCGATTTTCCTACAAATAACCAAAGAGACCCCTGGGTCCATATTCTCACAAATTTAACTAACTTTGGAAAGAATGAAAACCATAAACCAAGTAATGCTTTGTGATTTCAGTCCTTAGGATTTTAATTATACAGATATAACAATTGATAACCCATTATATTTAAATATTTAGCAGATAGACTAAATTCAAACGATTGTGACTTAGAGATACAAATGTCATAATTATAATCTAGAAAATTAAAATCCCATTTTGGGATACCTAAGAGATCCAATTGTTCCAACTATAATTTAGAGACTAAAATTGCACATTGACAATACCTGGACAATGTTGAAGTGGATTTCCAAAACGTATCAGGGTTAAAACTTAATAGCCTGAATTCATTGTCCGGATTTTATTCGCTAATTGAATTCAAAGCGTAATTCTTTTATTTCCTTTTGCCTCATTTTCACTAAACAATTCATATTCAGTGAGCAAATAAGACATAATGACTTTCTTCACATTTTCTGTTATGTTATATTTTGTAATCATAATATGAGAGACATTATTTTTTATTGAGGGCGTTCTTGCGGCAAATCAACATTATTCTTTCCACATGCAAATGCAGGGAGTACCATTTTTGGAAAGTTGAGCTCGATCTTCTGAAATATGGTTACCGAACTTTCGTTGAAGATTAATAGAAGATTCATTTGTAGTAGATTATTTTAAAGCTCAAGAACTCATTAAGAGTTAAAAATTTTGAGAAAGATGCATTGTAATATTTGATGAAGTCAAAGTCAAGTACAAAAAAAACTTGAAAATTGTTTAGTGTGTATTAATATGGTAGTGTGCGTTGATAGTTTATGTGCATGCATCAAATCAATAGAATAGGCTTTAAAGGTTTGTAAAGGCTTTGAAAATATAAAACTAAAATTGATTTGACTAATGTTTTTGATTAAAAAGGATTCATTGAATTTTATAAAGGTTTGATCAATTAGTGGAAAATCCTTTTAGTAAAATAAATTAATTTGAATTGGTTTTTAATTGGTTGTTTTCATTAAAATGTAACTGTTTTCTAAAATTGTTTTTGAAGACAATTAAATTAATATGTAACAACATTTTTTTTGAGAGAGATAGAGAACTAAAAGCATTCTGAAACGTAACCTTGAACACTATTAGTGAGCAAATAAAGTTTTTGATCAAAAGAAATCAAAAAAAGTGAATCTTAGAGCAAATTTCTCTCAACTGTGAATGCATTGCACTTGTTTCATCCATTTACAATCAAGGAATTTCACTACAACCTATTCTTTTCATTGGTTTGTATTAGTTTGTATCAAAAGTAGACTTTAATAAAAGCTAAATTAGGAGAAGAGTTGTACAAAATGTCATAAGGACTTTTGTTATGTAAAACCTTGCTAGATAATCTATTAAGCAAAAACAAACAGCATGAGAGGCTGCAAAGTTTCAAAACAATTTAGGCAAGTTACTTTGAAAAATAAAAGCCCTAGTAATGCTTAAAATGTGTTGATGTTTTCTCTCTACCACTCCATTTTGTTGTGGAGTCTCAACATAAGACATTTGATGTTCTGTCTTTGAGAGAGTAAAACTAATATAAATTAAATTCAGGTCCTTGATCACACATAATGCAACCCTGTATTTCTGATCTAGTTTTCAAAAGAAAAATCCAAGTATGCCTAGAAAAATCATCCACAATAGTAAAAAAATATCTATGTCCATACATAGAAGTAATGGCTAATGGTCCCTAAATATTCATATGTAACAAATAAAAAATGTTATTGCTTGAAGAAGTGCTTACAGGAAATGAAAGTCTTTTCTGTTTAGCAAATGAACATATTTGACAAAAATCATTCAATGTTTTGCTAGAAATGTAATCAAACTTTGTTGGCAATATAGATAGTTTGTCCTTAGACAAGTGACCTAGTCTAAAATGGCAATCATCCACCTTATTAACAAACACTGAATTTATTGAAATTGAAGTTGGGGTAAATTGTTTTCCTGGTCCCTTAGGATTTTCAAGAACATAGAGTCTGTGGTGCATCTTAGCAAAGCCAATCATCCTCATAGTGTGATTGTCCTGTATTTCACAAATTTGATCAGTAAACCTAATGGAACAATCAGATTTTATAGCTAATTGAGATACTGAAATGAGATTGAAGTTAAATCCTGGTATGTATAGTATATTATGCAAAATTAATGTAGTAGAAAATATGATAGTGTCTTTAAGGTAACTTGATAGGAATATCAGGAATAATTCTATATGTAGCAAAATTCTCTAAAGATGAGCTAATATGGTAAGTGACACCTGAATTTAAGATCCAAAGGATAGACCTTGGTAGTGATCTTAGATTGCAGATGATACTTGTGGATGCATTGGAAATGTGATGTGCATGATGTTTAGTGCTAGGGGTTCTATCTAACTGAGATTGCTAAAGAAGAGTCAGGAGAAAGTTATATTGCTCTTTGGCCAAACTAAAGCTAGAAGACTGCTGAAATCGCTCTTGATTTGTAAGTGCCTCACTCTCATTTGCAGCTTTGATTGTAGTGGCACTATTAATAGAGGATTCTCTCCTTTTGTAGTTTGGTGGAAAACCATGTAAGTAATGACATTCATCAATTGTGTGACCTCTTCTACCATAGTGTGTGTATTTCTTACTATTGTAATGCTTGTCATCCTTGGTCATGTCTTGACTTGAGAATTCTGAGAATTTTTGTTGAAGGAACCATAATGACCATGTGAGACACCACCTGTAGAGGCAGATGAACCATGAGCAACTGCAATCATTTTTGTTGTTTCACCATTCTCACTCAAAAATTGTCTTTTCTGTTGTATTATCAAAGAATACACCTTGTTCATGCTTAGAAAGGGGTCCATCATAAGAATCTGAGATCTTGTTGTGGAGAATTGATCATTGAGACCTTTTAAGAACTTCATCATGTAATCTTGATCTCTATAAATTCTACAAGTACAAGAGCGACCACAAGCACACATGGAAATTGGACGAAAATTTCTAATTAACACTGTAAGCTCTTCATTTGTGTGAAGAATCCTGTGACAGACATGCTTCCTTGTTTGAGAGAATACAACTCTTCTTGCAAATCCCTTATGAGAATTTTTGTTTCAATTCTTGCCACATATCAAAGGCAGAGTTACACATCATAACACTGTGCAATTCCTGGACTCAATGGCCTAATTATCTAAGAAAGTACAGTCTTGGTGTTTCTTTCCCATGCAATTCGCAACGTATCACCAAGAGCAGGTTTTGAAATTGATTCATTAACGAAACCTATCTTGTTCTTAGCTTCAAGAGCCATATGATCATGGTGTGGGACCAAGTGTGGTAATTCTACTCAGATAATAGAATTGTAACCAGCAATTGACCAGGATTTTCACTAGGATGAAGAAAATATACACTGAAAGAATCATTTAGAAGAGTTGCTGCTAAAATAATGGCACTTCTAAAGCCATTGCAGATGATGAATTATTGCAGATAGAACAGAATCAGATTTGACACAACAAAGCTCTCTGGTTAGAGAGCTCTGACACCATATCAGAAGTGGACTTTAAGCCTAACTCAACCTTACAAAACCGGCTTGTAAGATTGAGTTCGCACCCACTTTATAAATTATTGAAAACATCTCTAGTCGATGTGGGATCTCCAACACATCCCCCTCATGTCGAGACTCCTCAACTTGGGTGTAAAACTTATATGTAAAAGTGGTCCGATAGCGGATGACCCGATAGGCCCAACACCTTGCTAGGATAGGTTCAACCCGTATACAAAAACCAGTTACATGTGAATCCAATACAATCATTCCCAGACACCAAAAAATCCAACAAAAAAGTTATTCCCATAAGACAAGCCAACTACTCAACCGTATCCAAAACATATTTCAACTGAACCATTATATGTCTAATACAATACAATACAATGAAACAATGAAAGCACATATAACTAATTCCATCCTTTAACCTCTGATTGTATATACCAACATTAATTGAAAGGAGCCTTAAGGGATTAGGCCAAGACTCAAAACAATAGTTGGTCATATGATGACATCCTTCAGAGCAATTACAACCACTAAAACGTCTCTATAAAACATATTAGGTTCTCAACCGCACTACATATCAAATTGCCCTAATGTACCAATATTATACACCTCAAAGTGAGTCCATTAGCAATCATCCCATAATACACTTCTAAGCTCCAAATTTTCTTCTTGCAGAACACATTAAGAACAATCTAGGCTTTGTAGCCTGAAGATTAAATATAGAAGTGCCAAATTATACCTTTTTGAGCTTAAATTCAGCCACTGGTTATCATGTAACATACATAATCACTCCACCCAATTAACACATAGTTAACCCAATGGCATAATGACACAGTACCCCAAACATTTCAAGATATTCTCCTACATCCGCTTACCCCTACCTATATTATCATCTAATTAACATAAGACGAAGCCTAGGATTCAAACACTAATCAAAATAATCCTTCCTTTCCATATTTCCTAATGATTTAGTTCCATCTTTGAATTTGAGCAATAGCAAACACTTCCTCTGCATTAAACAATTTATTCCTAAAAATAACATTGTTTTTAGCCTTTCAAATGTTCCATATCAGACCGAGCTAAACTGTTTTTCACATTACATAACACTTAAGAATGGAATCTCAAAACTAAGGAAGTGTTCCTTTGCCCTACTCTGGTGAACAAATTGAACTCCAGCCCATATAAATGATACAAGTTCTAGATTTTTCTGAACTTTTGGCATGTGAGCATCAGGTGATTAAAAGTTTCTACTTGATTGTGGCATAAGGCACACATACTATTAATCCCCGTAATACTTACTTTTACTAGGTTTGGTTTTTCGCTGTTGGTAGCTTGTCAACAAGACCCTCCATGCACTAAGCTATGATGAGGCAATGTCTCTGCTTCTCAAAGTTTATAAAAAAGTTTGTCCTCATCCCCCTAAGCTATGATGAGGCAATGTCTCTGCTTCTCAAAGTTTATAAAAAAGTTTGTCCTCATCCCCCTCATCGCATTCCTTATTCTACTTTAAACAGATCTCATAGAATATACTCCATTCCCTTTTTCGATACAAAATCAATTATCCTCTACATCCCTCTTCAACCTGCTTGCCTCCAGTTCTTGAACGAAATCAACTTCTCCTTCAACTAAATTTCCACTCCCATAAATTTTTGCTTCATGCTCCAACCATACACACCTTCATATCCCTTATACAAGAGTTTGATTTTCGCTCCATACCCCAACCATACACACCTTAGTATCCTTATGCACGAGTTTGATTTTCGTTCCATCCTCCAACCATACACACCTTAATATCCCTTATACATGAGTTTGTATACACTTATTAAGGAACATTATTTGCAAAATAAATAAACACAAGTGCATTAATTTGTTCATTTAAGAATATTAAATGTAAAAGTGCAATTTTACCATATGATGCGTGAAATGAAGAAGGGTATGATTAGTTCGTTGGTACATTCTATTAAACATAGAAATGCAAGGTTTTACATATAGACAAACGACCTTAAGATTATCCAACAACGAGACTAGTGATGTATCCTCTCTATGATGAGAACTAAACTAATATAAAAAAATGACTTTATTTACATAGGTTATAAATAAAATCAATGTATTAGCCGAATATGTTTTTCTATTAAAATGTCTTGCATTTCTTTTAACATCAATACAAAGTAAAATAATAATTATGCATTTGTGAATTGAAAATCTTTATAGTCATATCCACCTAAATAAATAGAAAAGATAGTTTGTAATGGAAAAACGAAAAGTATGACCACTATGAGAAAAAAGAAAGTTGGGAATTATGAAAGATGTGAGATTGTTTGATATTGAACAACAAAAATTTACGTGAAATTCATAAAAAATTAAGGAAAACATATTTAATTTTGTATATTTTTAAAGACAAACAAATCTTTAATAAATTATAAAGATCTTAATTGAATATAATCCTATTTGGCTGTTTTTCTTTTAAAAATCTAATTATCTCAAGACTTTCAAATAATTTAAAATCTTGATTGAAAACAATAAAACCTTTTTATGAAAACAAAGTCTTTACAAATCTATTTATAAAAACCATAAAGCTAATCCAATATCCAATACCCCTAAAATTGAGAATGTCACAATATTTACTCTTCATTTCAAATGAATCTAATAAGGAAAATAATTTGTTTCTATCTTTCCGTCTCTCAATTTTGTTTTCACTTTCTACTGTTTCCAATGGCATAAAACTTAACGATCAAAACCTAAAGTGTTTTCAGAAACCCGTATACATCACTTAGAAAAGAGAATTCACCCCAAAGACCCATTTGCTGCAAGTTTGCAAAACCACAAACCAAAACACACGCACACAAGAATGATCAAGAACAAGAAGGCATAACAATTCGAGAGCCAGAACCATCATTTTGTGTCATTTCTATATCACCAACCAAGACATGAATTATACACAGCGTTAGATCACGAATGAGGTTCGTCGTAACACCCCTACAAGTTCAACACATCGGTTAATTAATCCTAAAACCTTGGATTTCTGAACATCCAAAAAAAAGACATTGTGGAAAGAAACGAAATTCACTTCAATCTTCACTTTTCAAAAGAATCTAGTCTCTACTTATTTCTAAAACTGGTATGTGTCAATGGGGGTGAAAGCCGGCATAACCGCAAATAGTTTTTTTCGATTGAAGCAACTGGGTTGAGTGTGATACATGGGAAGATCAAAGCAAGGAACCCCATTATCTTGGTTGAGTGGTGGATCCTGTTGAAAGGTAGAGGAGGGTGTTAGTGAAATTGGAGAAGAAGAAATCTGGGTAGACCTTCGATTGTGTGTGATCTTGGAGTCCCTCGTTTTGGCAAGGGTTCCTGGTAATATGTACTTGGTGCATCTTGTTCTTCTTCTCTCCGCAGAACGTGAACTTGCCTTTGCGTTTAGGGTCCCTCTTTCGGTCATGGATGTAGTTACTGAGAAAATTGAGAATTGAAATTCAGAAAATAAGTTTGTAGCGGGAAAGTTTTAAAGGCCTTTTCAATTAGAGGGTTTCTTCGCGTATGGTGACAAGTAAAGGTTAATTAGGGAACAAATTCAGTGTATATTCCTTTGATTACGCTGCCTCCTCAATGTAACCTCTCACCAAATCAACACATTCTTAAACAATATTTTAAACTTCCTTGTAATTTCACTAATTATAAATAAAATTATTATTATTATTATTATTATTATGAAAACTAATAACATTTAATTATATAACTTGTTAATGACTTGAAGATGTTATTATCCACCGAGAGCAACAACCTCTCTCATTTCAAGTTTGAAAGATTTATGTATTTTAATATATTTGAAAATAAAATATATTAGAAGAAAAATTCGTATTTATCTAAAATAAAATTTCGTAATACTTTTTTTCTAATTATTTTAAATATTATTTAAGGATTTTTTAATTATTTATTATTATTAGAAAATGTTATGAGAAGATTCGTCTTTTAAGTTCTTCAGCTATTCATACATAATTTATAATCATTACATTAACATAAACTTTATAATTATATATTTATTATTATTATTATTATTATTAATATTAATAATAATATTAATAATAATAATAATATTAATATTAATAATAATATTAATATTAATAATAATATTCATAATAATATTAATTATAATAATAATAATAAAACTAATAAAATTATTATTTAATATAATATTATTAATTATATAAGTTAGTTTTTGTAATCCTTTTACTAGTCCATGGAATTTTTTTTAGCAAATGTATCAATCGATATTTAAGCACATGGTTGACTGCTCCTTCGTGTAACTGTGGCAGCTGAATGCATAGGGTTGGTATCCAATATAAGGATTGGGCAGCTCCTTCAAGTTCCTTTCACTAATAGCCATCTCTTCAATTTCAGTGCGTTCAGTTTCAGAACTTGTTGAAGTTATTTGAAGAATAATTTGGCTCTTTGCACGATCCTTTTGCAGTCTTTCTAATCTCTTATGTTCTCTTTCGATGAGTTTTCTCACTTCTTATTCTCTCAATTTTAGGATGCAAGAGATATATTGCGCCTGGTCTCAACTGGTTATGCACCAATGCTAACCATTTGCACAATTCACTTTTAAATCTGGCAAGAGATTCTAGAAAAAAAAATCTAGCAACCAAAAGCAGTGTACTTTTCTTTTATCAGCAAAAAAAGAATTAATATAAATATGAAACACATGAGGGTGTTTCAACCCTTATCCCTACAGTTTTACACTAATCAGTTATGACAATACAATTAAATCAAATACAAAATACAAAAGCCATAGTTCTACCAATACATGAAAAGAAAGACTAATAGAACGTAATTCTACTCTATCTCTCACTATTCTCAACCCAATTCTTTCCGTTCCTTTTCACAGTCACCTTTGTGATCAAAATATTTAACTGGGATTCTAGCTTGGTCTTCATCACCTTCTTGCAAATATATGCTATATTGTTTTGTGACCTATATCTGACTTTCTGATCTTGATATACCGACAACATTCATTTTGTGTTATGCTTGATTTATATAAGCCTGTGAATACTCCTAAATGCATGCCTATTCAAGTTCCCTGTACTGCAAAATAATCATAATATGGACTTTTTATCGCCGCCTGATACTGTTATCATATAACCGTTCTACCTGTACTCTGAAAACTGTAAACTGAGGACCAACCAAAACCAAACTTTTCAATCATCTCAATAATATATGACAGTCTTACTCTACCTCAAAACCACCATCAAGTTTGAATTCTTAGATTTGACAACTCCTCTTACTTCTATCCTACATTTATTTGCACGCTACCTTTATGCAAAATATAGGATTCGTAACCAATCTGAATAAGTAAAATTTGCCTTCTGTATCCTGTTAGTGATCCAAGTCCAAGTTTTAACTTGTGATAAAGTAAAAACTTCCTTAATATCAGGCACCTGGTTTCTAAAAATAATATTGTTTATATGTTTCCAAATACTCCAAACAATACCTACCCAAATCAAAGCTAAAAAATGCTATTTAATCATACTATGATTCACAAATTGTATACCCGCCCACTTATCACATAATTTCCAGATTCTAGCCACTACTACACAATTCAAAAATAAATGGTTATTAGTCTCAACTTGTATACTACAGAACACACATATTCCATTATTTACCAAAATCCCTCTATTTTGAAGGTTTTCATAGGTAGTTAACCTATCTTGTAAAGCTCTCCAAACACAAATTTGCGCAGTGGGTAAAGCCTTAGTGTTCCATAGTTTCGTATACTCTTCCCACTCTTCCCTAAGAATATCATTATTAAGCTTTGTATAAGCTGAATTCACATCATAACACCCTGATTTATCATCTTTCCACACCCATACATCTTGTTTATCCTTGTGTATTACCGATTAAGCTACTTGAATATGAAAATCCTCCAACATCGGTTTTTCCCACTCAAACCAAGTCCTTCTCCAGGATAGCTTCCACACCAAATTCATTTTCATTCCACTCTCCAACATCTCCAATATTAGCTCCCTTATGATCAGAATTGTTATATAGTCTCGAAAATCTAACTTTTAAAGGTGTATCACCACACCACACATCTTCCCAAAACAAAATCCTCTTCCCATCTCCTATTTCCCATTTCCAGCTATTATCAAACCAAGTTCCTTCAACTGTATTTCCGCACACCTTTTTAAGATCCTTCCACCAAAGGGATTCGTTTGAATAGCTCTTGAAATCGTTAAAATTTCTCCAAAACCCATACTTAGAAACTATTATATCCCTCCATGTACCCTTTTCTTCCGTCCCTAACCTCCATTTCCATTTTCCAAGTACCTCCATTTCCATTTTCCAAGTAGTGCCTTATAGACTTTAGAAATACTCTTAACCCCTAACCCTCCTAATTCTTTGGGTTTACGCATAACATCCCACTTAATCCATGCTAACTTCTCCCATCATGTCTCCAACCCAATAAGAAATTTCGCTGAATTTTAATGACCTCCTTCCTCACACATTGTGGCACTTTAAAAATAGACATCAATGAAAGAGACATAGCAAACAAAACCGACTTAATCAAAGTCACTCTACCAGCCAAAGATATTGCTTTACCTCTCCACTAAGATAATTTCTTTCGAATCTTATCAATCATCCCATTCCAAAAAACATTTCTCTTATGATTACCACCAATTGGGATACCTAAATAAATAAAAGGTAGGGACATTTTGGTACAATTCAGAATTATCGAAAATATATCCATATTCGTAGGTTGTACCCCAATCCCACCTAGGCTTCATTTATGAAGATTTACCTTTAAACCCGAAGCGAATTCAAAACATCTCAATAAACTTTTAATGGTCAAAACATTTTTCAAACTAGCCTTGCAAATAAACATAGTGTCATCAGCGTATTGCAACATACTAACTGTAATCTCATTTCTTCCAACATTTACACCCTCAATCAAACCTTTTCGTTCCTCCTGTCTAACACCCCCTATTAGCCCCTCTACTGCTATAAGAAATAAGAATGGAGCCAAAGGGTTTCCTTGTCTTAATCCTTTCTCAGGTTTAAATTTTCCTGTGAGGCTCCTATTCATTAAAATCGAAATAGTTGATGACCTAAGACAGTTCTTAATCCAACCTATCCACCTCGAACAAAATCCTAATTTCTCCACCATATATTCCAAATAATCTCAACGAACAAAATCATACGCTTTTTTGAAGTCAACTTTAAACACTATACAATGTTCCTTTTTCCTCTTCACTTCATCCATGCATTCATTTGCAATCACTACACTATCCACTAAACCTCTATTTTTCAAGAAAGCAAACTATTTTGAATCAATAAATTTGTGTAACACATCTTTCAATCTCGTAGCCAAAATCTTAGAAATAATCTTATAAATACTTCCCACTAACGAGATAGGCCTATACTCACCTAAACCCAAAGGATTCTCCTTTTTCAGAAGAATAAAAATGATTAAAGATGCATCAGTGCCTTTTGGCCACACTTCGTGTTTATAAAAATCTCCTACTGCCTTCACTATATCATCCATCATCGTCCCCCAATTATTATTTAAAAAGTTAAAATTAAAACCATCTGGCCCTGGGCTTTTACCCCCATCACATTCCCAAACAACTGCTCTAATCTCTTCTTTTATCACTAGCCTTATCAACCGTTCATTATTCTCTTTAGTGATCCTCAAAAAAACAATACCATCAAGCCTAACACTCGTTACTAGTCCACGAGTGAATCTTTTCTCAAACTAATCCCTAATCTCTACCTTAACCTTTTCTGGTTCCTCAGACCAAACACCACCTATATGTACTCCTTTAATAAAATTTTTTAATCTTCTCTGAATAATAAGTCGATGAAAAAATTTGGTATTCATATCCTCCCTTCTAACGATTTTGCTCTTGCTTTTTGTTTTGTCATAACCTCCAACCTAAAAGTGACTTGCTTAAGTTTTGCAAACAAATTCCTCATTTCCTCCTTCTCCCGCTAAACTAGACCTCTCCCTTCATCAACTATATCTAAATCTCCTATCTTATCGACAATCATACCTTTCCTTGTTAATATCCCCGAACACCTCCTTATTCCAATTTTTTAGGTCTTGTTTAGGCCTTTTCAATTTTTACTTCAGACACCAAACTTCATTTCCAGACATAACTTAACCCTCCCAAAGCCTTTTAACCTCCTCCCTGAAGCCCTTATGAGTATCCCAAACGTCTAAGCTCCTAAACAGTTTTGGCCCCCAATCCACTGTTTTATATTTGAGTACCAAAGCACAGTGGTATGAAATACACCTGTTCAAGACATATTGTTTACTATTAGGCCACAATCTAACCATGAGTGTGAAACTAATATTCTATCAATTCTACTCTTAGCTGTACCACTAGCATTGTACCACGTGTTTCTCTTACCAACCATAAGTATATAAATTAACTCCATCGCTTGTATGAAAATATTGAAATCTGTAATCTCTCTCATTCCTCTAACCAATTGACTCGATCCTCTCCTTTCTTCTATTTTCCTAATAGGATTAAAATCCCCTAATACACACCAAGCTTCATTCGCATTTGCCCTTTTATGTCTAATCAACTCATCCCAAAGCTCTTTCTTTTCTATAATAGTACAAGCAGAATATACATTGACTATTGTTACTTCCTTCCTACTCGAACCCCAGTCCCCTTTCACAAATACGTAACCCTTTCCACAGGCCCATTGTTTAATTTGAAACCAATTTTTATTCTAAATGGTTAATAAACCCCCTGCCTTATTCTCCCCTACATAATGTTTCCAATTTACATTGTTAGTGCCCCAAACATTAAAGCAATACTAGGCATTTATATTATCTGACTCGGTCTGTTAAATACAAATCATATGTATCTCCTCTTTCGCAACTAACTCCCTCAAATAAGACCACTTGCAGAACTACCTAGTCCTCTAATGTTAATACATAGAATCTTCATAACGTTTCTAATTCCCAACTTCCATCCGAACAACCTTATTGCCTAACAAGTCCCTTTATTCTTATCCCTTTGTTCCATTTCCTCAATTTGCCTAATGACATCTTCTTCACACCCAATGCTATTGAAACCTTACCTATCTCCCACAACCGTGTCGCTTCTACTGAATTTTTCCTCATTCAAAACAATCTATTGCAACTTACATTATCTAACCCACTACTGGCATTAGAAGTAGAATGATTTTCTAACCTAATTTGGTGACTTTTTCGTGGAATATCCTCGTCGCATTCGCCTCCAGCATCTAGCGTTATCGGTGGAGTACTTGGCTCTCCCATGAGTAGCATCTTCCTTCTAAGCATGATTTTAGGCCTGATACTCCTTACTTGAACGAGCTTCATACGGTTATTATCTTCCTTATCACCTTGAGACCCATCTATAGTCTCTACTTTTCTAGACTCCTCTTTCTGCTATTTCGCACTTGAAATTTTTTCTCCTCTGCCCAGCTCACATGCACTCCCGCTTTGTTCTTCGTGATACAGTAGGCTTGATATCTAACTTAATTCAATATTTTGGACAGTATCATGAAGCTCCTCTGGGTCCGCATCCAGTTGTACACATTGGGTCATCCCTTCCTTCGTGCAAGTTGGGTTGTCTAACAATGGTTGGGCTTGGTCTCCTTGTCTCGGCAGCCTTGTACCTTTTGAACCCAACACCTCCTCTTCCGAATCTGACACGTGTTCTGTACCAAAAGTGGCGATGCATTATCACCATTACCCAATTCTCGCAACTTCTGCTATGCCCTCCCACTGATTAATTCCTTTTGGTCCTACTTTTCCACATTTAGTTTTCTGATTATAGTCGTTGAGCTTTCAGAACTCGTCGCCTTTGGTAAACCTTTTCCGATGACTTTCATCGTTGACGCTTCGTCTTGGGGAACAAATGCCGTGAAATTAATTTTATCTTTGCGAAAAATTCCAAACACTGAGTTAGAATCACTTCCGCACTCTGACTTTGAAGACAATATGTTTCCTTGCCCCACCGAAGATGAACCCTTGCTTAAACTGTTGTCCCAGCCTCCATTCCAACTTTTCATTTGTATCTTTACTATGACTTCTTCTTCCATTCTTACCATGCAAAGTTTTCCATTGATTTTCATCTGGAAACAACTTCTGACATCAGTAGTAAGCGGTACAAAAATGCATAAGTGTGTATATTCTAGCACCTTCCAGTTCTCAGTCCACCGATATTAATTTCCCTGCCGGCTACCTTTTGAAAGCAATCTTTACCCCACAAAGAAATCGGAATGCCCCAACATCTAACCCACACTCTTCTTTTTCTAGGACGCATATGATTCTCCCACTTGTAGATGCGTTCAAATATTTTAGACAACCACTCTTTATGCTCTTCAATAACCATCTGGATATCCAACTCTTCATCACTTGAGATTAGCATTTTATCGTCCCCCAAATATCTCAGCTTGAGGCAACTTAATCCTTGTAACAAAAAACTTTCTTGAAGGTTCTCCACACGTTGTGGGCTGTTAAGACTCCCTATGTAGCTGCGCTTTAACCACTCCTTGTCTTCTTCTACTACGTTGATATGCATTCCATTCCAGACCTCTTCACTTCCTCTTTTCTTTCTTTCTCCCTTTAAAGCTTGAGTGTACGAAATACCTATTTCCTTCCTCTTCCATATCTTCTTATACACTATTTTTTGTTCCTTCAGCTGATTATTACGGTTGTATTGCATTTTGAGGTTAGTGCTCGCTGTCGCAACCGGAATTAGGACGAGAACAATGATCTGAACGAGAAATTAAGGTAATTTGAAAAATTTAGAAAAAATGAGTCGTCACCATAGTTTATCATGAAAAATTATAGAAAAATCAAAAAAAGGATAAGACAAATCTGCGAAAATCGAATTTTGGGTTCGGGAGTTGATTATGTGTGTCGCTACCAGGGTCACGACGGGGACGGCGAGCAAAAATAATTTAATTTTCAAAATAGTGGAGTCGCCACCATAGTTTATTAGGAAAAACTATAGAAAACACAAACAAGATAAGGCAAGTTTGCGAAAATAGATTTCGAGTCCGGGAATCGGTTACGTGTGGGGAAGGTGTTAGCACCCCCACAACGCCCGTCCTAAGACGGTACCTTTAATTAAATAAGTAATCTGAGTGTGATTTTTTAAAACATTTATTTTCCCAAGAAAGAGAATAAAATAAAACAAACAAAATATTTTTTTTGGTTTTAGGGAGCTCGAAAAGGTTTGACCTTGCTCCTATGTATCTCCATCAGGGATGGAGAATCAGGGTTACGTAGTTCTTTGTTGATAAGATTGTTGATTGTCTTAATATTTTTTTTTTGAAATTTTTGAAAGCTTGTGTTTGAAAATAAGGTAAGTGAATGACACCAGTGCCAGGTTTAAAGCCTGGGCTTTGAGTGAGGTGCTAGGTTTAAGGCCTGGGCTTTGGGTAAGGTGCCAGGTTTAAAGCCTGGGCTTTGAGAAATGGTGCCAGGTTTAAAGCCCGGGCTTTGAGTAACGGTACCAAGCTTAAAGCTTGGGTTTTGAGAAACGGTGCCAGGTTTAAAGCCTGGGCTTTGAGAAACGGTACCAGGTTTAAAGCCTGGGCTTTGAGAAACAGTGCCACGTTTAAAGCCTGGGCTTTGAGAAACGGTGCTAGGTTTAAAGCCTGAGCTTTGAGAAACAGTGTCAGGTTTAAAGCCTGGGCTTTTGGCATTGGGGTATATATCAAATTCGGTGTTGAAAAATAACATGCAACAGTTATATATAACATGGAATTGACACTTTAATTTTAGCGGGATTATGCATGCAAAAACGGAACGTGACTAAATGAATTCGTGGCAATGCAAAGCTTAGATATGTGAGTTTTAAGTGGTGCACAGTGACTTTTTTGGGTATATGTGGGGGCAATTTTGGAATTCAGAAAAGTGTGGGTACAGATCCTAGTTAATGGTGGTGCAGGAAGTAACCCTACCAATCAAAACTCAACTTGGGTTAAGGGCATTATGGTAATTGAGAGGAGTATGGCTGCAGAACTTAATTAATGGGGGTGCAGGAAGTAACCCCACCTAACTCAACTTGGGTTAAGGGCATTTTGGTAATTGAGAGGAGTATGGGTGTAAGCACAAATACGTGGGGTGCAAGAAGTAACCCCACCAATCAGAAACTCAATTTGGGTTAAGGACATTTTGGTAATTGAGAGGACTATGGGTGTAAGCACAAATACGTGGGGTGCAGAAAGCAACCCCACTAACCAGAAACCCATATAGGGCTTGGAACGCACATGCGGCGCTGCGGAGGGTAAATGCAGGTCCAGTTTCAAGACATGGGGGGGCATGGTTGGCGAAGGTGGAGGCTGCGGCGGCAGGCGACGACGACGAACGCTGTCGACGAAGGTGGCGCGAAGGCGGCAACAGTCGTTGACGACGGCGGTGACGCCAACGGGGGGCATTTTTTTTTTTGCATCATTTTTGTGGTGTTTTCATGGTTGTTTCGGTGCTATTTTGAAGGTAAAGTGGTGCAGTTTTCGGGTGCTGTTTGTTGGGATTAAAGGGACTACATGGTGGCTATTTTGGGAGTGTTTTTAGGTGGTTGTTGGTAGCGCATGGTGGCTGTTTTGGGGTTGCATGGTGGCTGTTTTTGGAGGTAAATGGTGGCTGTTTGGTGTGAGTTATTGGTGCGACGTGGAGGTGGGAGCGAGGTGCAGGTCGG
>Ga0099825_1004251_pt1 | contig 18827 bp, 10 predicted proteins | sample SiratroredBW_FD_76838 | JGI IMG/M metagenome (GOLD analysis project Ga0099825, IMG submission 76838) | Root nodule microbial communities of legume samples collected from California, USA - Siratro red BW | ecosystem: Host-associated > Plants > Roots > Nodule | place: USA: California | collected... | reverse complement strand
TTTATAGTGAAAAATAAGAAAAAAAACTAAATGTATTTTTTTTTTTTTTTTTGCCAATGTATGTTTCCAAGTGTTGCGATTTAAACTTAGCTATATAAGGCTAGAATTCAGATCCTTGAATTCATTTAATGCTAGCTAGTTGCCTTGCCTGATACTGAAGTAAAGAGCTAGAGCAGCATCAGTATCACATAATTTTTTATAGACGTTCTTTGACCAAGTTGTTCTCTTTCTATCAAAGTATCTTCAATATATATATGGTTAGGACATGCTTTAAACTTCAATGTGAAGGATTTATATATGTATATCTATGGGAGGAGTTTGCATGTTGCTGACATTTGACATACTACAGTGGAGAGCTGCTATCTTTTACATGTTTTGGTCTTTATTTGCAGGCTTGACTGGACTGTTTTGTCCTTGTGTATTATTTGGGCGAAATGTAGAAAGATTGAAGGAAGACACTCCTTGGACTGGGCCGTGCGTTTGTCATGCCATTTTTATTGAAGGTGGCATTTCTCTGGCAATAGCAACTGCAGCTGCAACTTCCATCTTTCCTGCTATTGACCCAGGGACTGTATGTCTCATTGTTGAGGGTTTATTTTTTACATGGTGGATGTGTGGCATTCACACTGGTCAAGTGCGGCAATCCTTACAGAAGAAATATCACTTGAAGGTACATATCTCGAACATATTTTTTCATCAGGACAAATGGTCGATTTGAATATGGTATGGTATATATCGGATACCCGTATACTAATTATTAGGTTTGCTTCAGATTTGTAATGTAGAATCCATGCGGGTAAAAATCAAGTCCTTCAGGAGCTTATTCTGTTACAAAACCTGCTTTTAATTTCTTTTGAACAATTTCGTGACGAGGCCATTTTTATGCAAGTAGATGCAAAACCTGCTATCTCTAATATAAGTAGCTAACCATGAAATTCTGAAGTACTTGTAGTGTTGTCCTCTGTTTCTTTTAATACTACAATACCAGACATGTAATCTCTTCCCTTATCTGATGTAACTTGTATAACTGCTCTTCCTTGTTTTTCAATGATGGCGTTTGTCATTCGGGACAATTTATTTAGACATTTTGCGTCAGTACGAGAACAGAGCCATACAAACATGGGGTAAGAACCCCGACATTAGGCAAGCACCACAAGATCAAAATCCTAATGGCTGTGATTGGCACAGTGGAAGATTTCGGATGGTCAAATTCAGTCCATGTCCATATATTGTGTTTCTTAGAAGCTCGATACTGTCGCATATATGATTTAGTTAATTCTTTCCTGTGGTTTTTCCTTTGATTTTTAATTTTACATGAATTTTGTTCAAAAGGCATGCTTGTTAATTTTTTTATGATTGCAGAATTCACCGTGTAATTCATGTTGTGTGCACTGCTGCTTGCACTGGTGTGCCTTGTGTCAAGAACACAGGGAGATGAACGGAAGGCTCTCAGACAACATTTTTTCAGAAATGACCGTTGTTAACCCACCCCCCATTCAAGAGATGAAATCTACAGATGAGAAAGAAACGGCTGAAACTTCTTCACCCAACAACAGCGACCATACTGATTTGGAGATACAGGCTGTATAAGGAAGGCATACCATTGTTAATATTGTGAGGTTGGGGATACCATGCGTTCTTAATAGGGATTTTTATTTTTTCTTTTGACCTTTTACTGGAGTTCTTTCTTCTTGCTTCACTGGACGTGTCACATGTAGGTTTATCACATAAACACAACTTTTTTCGGCTTTAGAGAGCCTAATTATACCGAATCCTTACTTTTAAATTTGCTTTCTGTTCAACCATTACACATCAAGCTGCAACTACCAGTGTCTTTCTTTTAATCTTTTTTTTTTTTCGGTTTATTTTTCATATTTGTTTCTTACTGTCAAGATGTTAAGTACTGAATTCAATTTGTTTAAAAAAATCAGAGTCTAACTAATTATTCTGGTGAAATGCTAAAATATCGCTTATGTGTTGGATTCATTTATGCAAAGAAGCCGGGATTTGGTTCAGGAACACTGAGACCCACCAATAAACTTCATGTTTGCATGTGACTCATTCAGTGTATATAATGCATGATCAAACAAAAACTAAGCAAGGCGGCTACTTTAAGTATAAATCATAACGAATTTAGATCACACCTTCAATGATTTTTAACAAATGGTAAATTTTATTTCCAGTTCTAATAACTAAAATTATTTTTTTAATACCATAAAGTTTTATTTGATAAAAGCTTCCAAACAAATAATTAAATGAACAAAAGTATACATTTCTCGAGATTTCTTAAAGTATAAGTAATCGGATTATAAATTTTACAATTATGTTTCATCTATTTTAAATTTAATATATGTATATATAATAATAAAAAAGTAGCATAATTTAGTAAGAAAAATGTTTGATGAAATATTCATTTGGACTTGTTCATGGGGTTGTTGCGACTTCTAATCCTCACTAGTTATTGAACATTATAAAACATAATTATGTGGTGAGGGCGGCGGTGAAAGATTATTAAACGTAACAATTGAGTGTTATTAATATTATCCTTGTCTTCTGTGTTGTGCTTAGCCATATCCCATTTTTATTATATACATCATAACCTTGAAGTTCACCAGAGATAATCTAATTGATAAACAAATACAGGTATTTATTTAACAAATTAATTGAAGTTGTAGTAAAACAAATACAGGTATTTATTTAACAAATTAATTGAAGTTGTAGTAAGATTTATTTAGAAACAAGATAAAAAATATTATACGCAACTCATGAAAAAAAAATAAAAATAAAACAAAATATGGTGATTATTATCCATAGCTAAAGGAATGTGTGTGGGCGTTGACTGTGCCAACAGGGATCATAGCAAGGGCTTGGCAAATCCAATCATTCTTCTTTTTCCCCGTTTCGTGAGAAAATTGATAAAGAAGGTTATGGGAGGCGAGGACGTGTTCTACGGCAACGATGACCACCGAGAAATGAACGATTACATGTACAAAGAGGATGTGATTGAGTCCATGAGAAGAGAACGCGAATCCAAAGACCTCAAGCGCAGAGAGAAAAACCGCTGCTACTCCTACTTCCTCTCATGCTTGGAGTTCCTCACACTCCTCCGTGGTTTCCTTCACTTCTGACATTCTTCACTTTCCTTCATCTTCTTGTAACTACCTTCTGCTTTTCATTATCATACGCTGTAAATTACTTTTAGTTAGGTTTGGATTCTGATTTCTTTCTGTTCATCCTTTACCGATTATATACCAATCACTTTGCTGCTCTTCATCAATTCCTCCGCCTCACGTCAAATTTTAGACCTAAATTCATCGTTTTGTAGCGTTGAGATAATTATTAGGTTAAGCGCAATAATTATAAGAATTTAATCATTATTATTGTTTAATTATAAATGATGATTAAATTATTAATTATTCTACCTGGTAAAAAGATATTAAGTCAAACTGTCCACTGTAACTATTTTTCACCACGGTGAAATGTGTAAATTCCAAAAGTGATTTATTTGTAATTTAATTATTATTATTATTATTATACTAAATTTCATAATAATTAAATATTTGTAAATGTATAAAATTTATAAAAAATACAATATTATTAATCGTATAATACATGACAAAATAAAAACTAACAATATCTATTTTGATAAAATTAAACTAGATTTATGCTCTGTTAATATTCTGTTTGGTTGAAAGTTTCGCCGTTAAGATTTTGCCTATCTTCTTTACAAAACGATATGATGAAACCACTTATAAATATAACAGCAAGGAATGAACAGTGAGAGTGGGAAGAAGATCATACCGAGAAGGGCGAAGGTTTTGTGATAGAACAATGTCGCGGAGGAAGGGAAAGCAGAGTGAGTGGAAGGTATACGTGGAAGAGTGGCGAGAACGCCTGGGAGACGTGTTCTACGGTGACGACGATATCGTAGAAATTAACGCTCTTATGTACAAAGAGGACGTGATTGAGTCGATGAGAAGAGCACGTGAATTGAAAGAACTCGGGAAAATAGAGAAAAGGCGCAGAAGCTCCTTCTTCAATCGATGCTTCGAATTCCTCACTCCGTGCTTCTTTCAGCTTCTAAGGCACGTTTATACTCTGAGCGCTAGGTGTTTTTCAGATTCTCGATTTTAGGATCGCGAAATCTCAAGTTTTTGACACAGAAAAATGATTTGAGAAATCGAAATTGGTTGCGGCACTATATGTTTTATGCTATTTTGTAATTACTTTCTTTAATACAAATTTTGCTTTTGTCTATCGTTATCGTCCATTTTTTACTACTTCGGTGTTCCTCTGTAGCTTTCGTTGATGAAACTGTGTTACGTGTGAAAATCACCGGTGGTGCTGTGAGATTAATTAACTCACGCTTAAGCTAAACCTAAATCGTTATTAGAAACCTCAGAAATTAATACGACTGACGTTTCATTGTAAATATCGAGGCTGTGGCAGTGAAGGGAATTAATCCTTGATTTATAATTACTAATATATTATTATGAACGTTGGTTATTTTTAATTCTAGATAATTTATTTTAATGGTGGAAATTTTAAAAGTGATGAATTAAAAAGGTAAAAGTTTAAATTAAATTATCCAGGTGATATTAAAAATATAAGATGATATGTCTGTTAGGAGTTTTTAAAATTATTTCACGAAGATAAACTGTATATTTATACTTAAATTATAATCGATATTCAGTCAGAGTTTTTAAAATTATTAAATTAATATAATGAGAAAAAAAATTGAATTTTATTCGTGTAAATTATGACTATTATAAAAGGTATATGATTATGTATAATATAATCAATTATACATGTTTTTTAAATCTATAATCAATTATATGTTATAAAGTTGACATATTGATTATATAATATAATAATAAAATAATATTAAAAAATAAGATTAACAATATTAAATATTAAATAAATTTCCGTAATAAAAATGTTTAATAATATTATTAATTATAATAAAAATATAACTATAATATAATAAAAATTATTTTATTTTTTTGTTTTCTTTAAAATTTAATTTTAGAAAAATATTATATATCAACATACAAATCATATTTTGTATTCAATTATTCTTACTATAATGATAAATTTGTATTTTGAAAATTTATCAATTAAAATATCAATTACACTTATTAAAATTTTTACAATTTTTTCTTAGTCTCTTTTTAAATATTATCACCTCTTTTAATTTAAATAATCAGAATTTCACTCAAATCTAATTCTTTAATTCCATCTTTATATACAAATAAAATATTAAAATGGATACTAAATAAATAAAATGTTAACATGATACTAAAGAAGTTACGAACCTCCTTATAAAGTGGGAGTCTCGTTTGAGTAATTTTCAATGCATGATTTATTTCAAAACTCTTTTTTTTTTTTTTAAATATTGATATTTAAAGTTATCTTCAGATCAGATTTATGACATGTGATGCTTATTCAATACTTGTTAGTTGCAAAATAGTATAAAACCAATGTAAGTCACAGAATCTACTTAGAACATATTTATTTAAATGGTATTTTTTGTTTGCTTTTTTAAGTTGTTCCCCACACAATAATTTAAGTGCATTCAATTCTAAGAATGAAAAATGTTTTTTGATATACTCTTCTCCATTTTGGAAGGAATTCTAATACCTCATGTTAATTACATGTTATTTTCTCTAAGAAGTTACTGTAAGTGTTTCCTTCTTCACTTTTGTTCTATTGAAGTGTTTTGATTTTACTAGTTTAGAGTAAAATGTTTTTAATCATGAGTTTTGTAAAAAATATATAGTTTTACATTATCTAGATTATATTTTTTATAATTTTATATTTTGATTGGTTCCATACATGGCCGAGTGAGTCGTGGTTACAAATATGGTAGAGTTTGATGGTTGCACGTTGAATAATCAATTACATGTGTTTTTCTATTCTAACCTATAATCAATTTGGTATTTTTAACCTATAATCAATCTTTATGTACTTCTAATCGATTTTACCTATTATCTAAAAGTAATAATCAATTAACATACGGTTATAGATATATAATCAATTATCCAAAACTTATAATTAATTATACATGTTATATATATATATATATATATATATATATAATTAATTATATGTTTAATAGACTATATGTTACAAAGTTAACATATAATCAATTATATGTTATAAAGTTAAAATATTATTGGTTATATAATATAATAAGAATATAATATTAAAAAATAAGAATAAATATATTTAATATTAAATAAATTCATGGAATAAAAAATATTTAATAATATTATTAATAATAATAAAAATATAACTATAATACAATAAGAGTTATTTGTTTTTTAAATTCAATTTAAAAAATGTATTAATATATTAATCATATTTTATATTCAATTATTTTTAATATAAGAGTAAATTTGCAATCTTATAATTTGATCAATTAAAAAAAATTAAATAATATTTATCACACTATTCAAAATTTTTAATTTTTTTTAATCTTATTATTTTTCTTTTAGTCTAAATCATTAATAACTTTTTTTAAATATTGAGATTTAAAGTTATCTTCAGTCAGATTTATGACATGTGATGCTTATTCAACATTTGTTAGTTGTAAAAGTATAAAACCAATGTAAGTTACATAATCTACTTGTTCCTTTGTATCGAAATTAAAAGAGCCCAATGGTCATTTGATATTGGCAACATCTTTAGAACGTATTTAAATGGTATTTTTTGTTTGCTTTTTTAAGTTGTTCCCCGTATAAGAATTTAAGTGCATTCAATTGGAAGAATGAAAATTATTTTTTGATATACTCTTCTCGATTTTTGAAGGAATTCTAATCCCTCATGTTAATCTTTATTTTCTCCAAGTAGTTACTGGGTTTTGATTTGAGTAGTTTAGAGTCAAATGTTTTTACAACTTTCTTTTAAATTTTGTGAAAAAAAAAAAAACTCACTCATTAAACAATTTAATGAGAAATATATCTAACTAAAATAACATGTTTTTGTCCTTTTAGCAAATTCAAAAGTAATATTAAAAATTATTTTCATCCATTCATTCATAGGATAATAAAAATCCTAATTATTCTTTACATAAAATAATGAATAATTTATTCTTTATTGTGAAACATGAAACAGTATGTAATTACACACAAAAATGAATGACTATTAAACAAAATTATCATAAAATTACTGTCTATAATATACTAAAATTAAAAATAAATTATAAAAAACCATACGTGTTTTCTTATTAAACACCTAAAAATAATCTAATAATACTAATATAATATTTCTGTTATTTTATTTATTTCAATTAGTTAACTATGTTTAAGTAGTGGAATTAAACGCAGTCGTTTTCTTGCATTTTAGTTTTTTATCCATATAAAAGCCATTTTATTTAGACGTTATTCCCCTCGCAAAACCTCAGCAACAATGGCGCTTAAAACCCTATCCACTTTCTTGTCACCTCTTTCTCTTCCCAAATCCAAATTCCCGCAACATTTTCTCACTACCAAGCCTGGCCTCATTCTCTGCGAATTCTCGCGCTCTCAGAAATCGCGTTTGCCCGCCGACGAATCGGAAGGAACCGGCGCCGCCGCTCCGTCGCCCGGTGAGAAGTTTCTCGAACGCCAGCAGTCGTTCGAAGCTGCCAAGCTCATCCTCAAAGAAAACAAGAAGAGGAAAACGAAGAAAGAGAACGCTGTAAAAGCTTCTAGAAATGTCGCTTCCTGCTACGGCTGCGGCGCTCCCTTGCACACTTCCGATGCCGTCGCTCCTGGCTACGTTGATCCTGAAACCTATGAATTGGTATTGCTTCAATCTATTTGCAACTCTGGAAGCATAATTTTGCATTGGCGCTCTGGCTGTAGCTTAATTCCGGTACGCTGATTGGTTGTTTGTGTTGCAGAAGAAAAAACACCACCAGCTTAGAACTGTTCTGTGTAGACGGTGCCAGCTTTTATCGCACGGCGAGATGATAACTGCCGTTGGAGGACACGGAGGTTACCCTGGCGGTAAATTATTCGTTACCGCTGAAGAGCTTCGAGAAAAGTTGTGTCACTTGCGTCACGAGAAAGCTCTAATTGTCAAATTGGTAAATAAAGTCTTTAATTGGATAGACTGAATGATGACCTTAAGAAGCTATAACTGATTAGATATAGACTTAGGATCTTCAACGGATACCCTTGTGTAATGCTTTGCAATTGTATTTAGCTTAGGTGTTTTAGAATTTTTGTTCTGAGCATTGGTTTAGTTAATGGATGCATTCCTATTGAAATTTACGTTCAGTTTATTTTGAGAAAAAGAGAAGCTCGTAGCATACATTGCAATCTGGAGAAAATTATAAATTGTAGGGATGGATATTGCGTGAAAGCTAGTTTTTAGCAATTGGAAAGCGGATGGTTGATAAACACTTGCTTTATACCTGTGTATGTTATCAATTGTACCCTCTGACTTGACTTTGGATGCTGAGAATCTCTGATGAATAATCAGGGTTATGCCAAAAAAATTAAAGCTATACGTTAAAATAGGCTCTCATTTTATCCGAAGGAAAAATTTGTCACCTAAGATATTTCAATTATCACAGAAAATTTCGTATACTCTGCTATGATTCAAGTGTTTTTTGTTTACATCCAATTAATGGCAATGAATGAAAGGAATGAAGTTTCTTCATCTAACTTGTTGAATTAACCACTTCTAGGTTGATATTGTTGACTTCAATGGCAGTTTTTTGTCTCGTGTGCGAGATCTTGCTGGTTCTAACCCAATTATACTGGTCGTGACTAAGGTAATAATATGCATGCAGCTTATTATTGATTTATTCGGACTTTCTCTTTAGTAAATGTATGATGAGGTTTAAATTTAAAATATATGTTTTTTCACATCTAATAGACTTTTCTTTGTAGGTTGATCTCCTTCCAAGAGATACTGATCTTAATTGTGTCGGGGATTGGGTTGTAGAGGCTACCATGAGAAAGAAGCTGAAGTAGGTATCCTCTATGTAATAAATTAATTATTTACTTAAAGGTCTTGTAATTGGTGTCATTTTGTTCTATTATATACTATTAGAAGTTCAGAATGGCAAGGCATTGATAAAACTGCATACGTTTGATGTTAAGCATTGCCTGAGAATACAATTCGTATAATCTACTGTTATTATATGTAACTAAAGGAAACTTTATAACCTAAGGTGAAAAGTTTAACTAAACAAATTTCAAATGCTGACACTCATTGCAGTGTTCTCAGTGTTCATCTCACCAGTTCCAAATCATTGGTTGGAGTAACTGGAGTGATATCAGAAATCCAGAAAGAGAAGAAGGTTCTTTTCTCCATTATCGGTTACTTTTTTCTTTTCAACTGATTTAAGAGGTTCTATTGGGATGGCTCACATCTAAGATTTTACCTTTTCTACATTTAAATTTTACATCTAAGATGGCTTCAACTTTGTCATCCATAGTTATAACGATGTTGAATCTGTACTGGAATTGTTATGACACTTATGGGTGATGTTGATTTATCATTTGGTTCTAATTTGAAATGTTTTTTTTTTTTTTTAAATCAAACTTGTTGTATGATGTAGGCTCCTATAGGTTTTAGACATCCTTGGAATAGGAATCACGTGTGGGGTTCTCATTTCTATTTTTTTTTCCTCTTGTCAAAAGCATTAAAATCAATACCAACAAGATGAATGATAATTAATTATATATAAGTGATATATAGTGATGATTTTAGCAAAAGAAATGTCTCTGTTAAGTTGATATTTTGCAATTGCTGTGTCACTGTTTAATTTTTATTTTCCTACTTTTCTATCTACTTAAGTTCATTTTTTTTTTGTGTGTAGGGAAGAGATGTTTACATTCTGGTAAGTCTCCGAATTTGAAGTTTTATATCTCATTTTCATAAATGGAAGGATTCAGATATTAAGTTGCACTTAGTTCTTATTCCCCCCCACCCAAACGTAAAACATGTACCGGTCTAAATTTCAGTTCAAAGTTTTGGAAGATGGTTGGCTTTATTGTTTAATTATTATAATACAAATCTTAAAATTTCTTGATTATGTGTGTTTGTGTATAAAATTATTTCTCTTTGGTCATTAAGCTCCTAAATTCATCAAGCCTGGACATCCATCAATTGCAACTTTTATTTTACAGGGTTCAGCTAACGTTGGTAAATCCGCATTCATCAATGCTTTACTAAGTAAGTAATATTTCCATGCAAACCTAAATATTGGGACTGGGCCTGTTTGTTTTCAGTGATTGGAAAATTGCTGTGAGTGCTACATATGTATTGCTTTAATTATGTTGAGTTCCTGTGTTGCCTTGTACAGAGTTTGGTATTATTTTTTGCCCATATGGTAATTGTGTTTTTGAACACTTCGATTACTTGGATGCTGAACCATGCAAGCATTAGTTGTGTTAAAGTGGTACTCAACAGGTTAAACACCATGTATACTATACAAAACAGTGTAGGCTTGTAGATATGATATACACTTTAGCAGTTATTTCATAAACTGTTGCTTGGTTTTTACATAGCTCAAATGGAACTCCGTTCAAATAGATGTTATATGTTTTGAATTTTTTTTTTTTTGAAAGTTTCTCCCTTCATTATCTCTTCATATCTTGTTTTGACTGTAATTTAAACAATTCTGAATATTTATGCTTTATCAGTATTGACTTTTTAATATTTGATGTCAGAAACAATGGCCATGAATGATCCGGTCGCTGCATCTGCTCAAAGATACAAACCAATACAATCTGCAGTTCCTGGAACTACCTTAGGGCCAATTCAAATTAATGCTTTTCTAGGAGGAGGGGTATATCATTCTCATAAATATATGGTTAAACTAATCAGTTGGTCCTTAAGCTATTTGAAATTTTTTAATTAACAACCAAACTGAAAAATTGATTAGGTCTTTGATCTTGTAAATTTTTTGTTGTAGGGTTTCTAAAACTGCCAATAGTTTTCATTTTCTGGCCTTTTAAAGTTGCTAAACTAACTTTAGGGACCCCATTCCAAAATTTTTACAAGATCAAATACCCAATTATATATTTTTTAGTTTAGAGACCTAATTAAAATTCTTAAATAGTTTAGGGACCTATTTATTAATTTATTCTCCATATATATTGGCAGCTATTTAATCTTATGATTATTTATTTATTTATTAATTATTATTTTTTTTCATTTTTACAAAACTCATGCAGAGATTGTATGATACTCCTGGAGTTCATCTCCACCATAGGCAAACTGCAGTTGTTCAATCTGAAGATCTACCTTCCCTTGCTCCTCGAAGCCGACTGAGGGGCCTTTCTTTTCCAGTATGTTATGTTCAAAACTGGACATTCTACCATCATGGATAATACTTACTTCATCCTTATTGTTATTGCTAGAGGTCTCTAGTATCTGCGGACAATGTAGAGGAAGGAGCTTCCATAGTGAATGGCTTGAATGCATTTTCTATTTTCTGGGGAGGTCTTGTTAGAATTGATGTCCTGAAGGTTTTGATTATATACTTACAACTTTTGCATCTTGTTAAACGACTATGTAATTTACAGCTGTCTCCTTTTTCATTGTCTAAATAATTTCATCAGTCCTCATAATTTCAGGTTCTCCCAGAAACTTGTTTGACATTTTATGGGCCCAAGGCACTACATATTCATATGGTACCCACAGAGCAAGCAGATGAGTTTTATCAGGTATTGTGATTCAATATATTTAGAGAAACCATTAGAGATTTAACTCAACACTGTTGCTTACATCTGGACTAAAACTGTTATTAGTCGTGAAACGCATGACCTGTTTGTGCTGGCAAATTTGAGCAACTAAGTATATGTTCAATTCTAAGAATCATTGGAAAAATAATGTTGCTTCAGTTTTGATCGTGTAATAAAAAAATTGAGAATGCGAGTTTGTGATATGGATTTATTGTCACTAGTTTGTAGGTTTTCTGCTTCTGTTTATAGTTTCATGTTTTTTGTCTAATTAGACTAATTAGAAGTAAAAAAGCTATTCTATTCTATAATATTATATAGACCGCGTCAACATACTTGGGTGGAATTTACAACTACTACCATTTGTGTATATGTATAGTTGCAGTAGGCTATTTAATTTTCGCAGAATTGTAAATTTGTGTCTCTGACCTGAATGAGCGTTTCTCTTTATTGTCTCAGAAAGAACTTGGTGTTCTCCTGACTCCACCAAGTGGAAGAGAAAATGTCGAGAGCTGGAAAGGACTTGAATCAGAACGTAAATTACAAATTAAATTCGAAGATGTGGAAAGGTATGATCCCGTGTTAGTTCAGTAATAGATAGCAGCTTTTAGAGGTAAAAGATTTTATTTTGGCATTCGAATTTTGAAACCTTATTTATCTCATTCTTTCAATTGATTGATGTCATTTAAGCAAAGAATGCTTTTATTTATAGATAGTTTTTAAATATGAATTCCTCGTTTTTCTTTTTGGGCAGACCAGCTTGTGATATAGCTATATCAGGTCTAGGATGGTTTACAGTCGAGCCAGCTCGTATGTCACCCAAAATCTCACAACCAAAACCTGTAGAGAGTAGTGGGGAATTAATTTTGGCCGTGCGAGTCCCCAAACCTGTTGAGATTTTTGTGAGACCACCGATACCGGTAGGCAAGGCCGGAGCAGAGTGGTACCAGTATGTAGAATTAACAGAGAAAGAAGAGGAAATGAGACCGAAATGGTACTTCTGAACTGTGGTTATTCTATGTATTGTTATTATCATTGTTTTTGAGGGAGCTGGGTATTTCCTCTTCGGACTTGATTCTTCAACCATTACCCAAATCTTCCGGCAACCCGTTTCCTTTTATTATTAATGTGATTAGTTTCGAAGTTGTACAAGGACGTCACCATTTCAAAAGGAAGGAATTTTAACATATAAGAGAAAATATAGCATTTTGCCATCCTTTTTGGAAATAGGATTTTTTCTCGATTTGAACCTTAATGTCTGAAATGGACAGTTTTTTTTATTGCTCAAATAGATAAGTTGAGTTAGTTTGACAATAAATTTATGTCATCGTGACATAATTTTAGTTGTCTAAAACATATTAGACTGAAATCATGTCAGAACATATTAGACTGAAATCATGTTAGGTGGTTTGATTGTAGTTCAAAACACATTATATTAAAATCGTGCTAACACAACTTAAGTGCAATATAATTTTCTTTTACATTTTATAAATCTTAATCAAAATCGTCTTTAGCTAGAATGATTATTTTAAAATCAAGTAATGTTTACCTGATATGATTTGTCTATTTATAAAATAAAAAAAATGATTTGTTCCAGTTTGAAAAATCAGAGAAATATTTATTCTTATGAAAACAAGAGAAAGTTAGAATATTAATACACGTTATATTTGCTTCTGTGAGTCTAGATAATAGATATGCTTCATAATATGGGTGTGCGAATATATATATATATATATATATATATATATATATATACTGGAGTTATTTTCTATTTATAACTCTTAAATGAAAAATCTCCTTCACAATTGTGGATGATCACACTCTGAAGCCTCGGCATTGCACCATTGCCTAATTTCCACTTTCCAACTCTCAGATTTTTCATTTCAAACACTTCCAGTTGTGGGAAGCTGCCTCCTACACAATTCAAGTTAAAGCAACTCTCAGACCAATTTACCTTTCTCAAAAGTCTCAAATTTTTGAGTTTGGTGTGATTTCCCAAACTATTCATCCCCTCATTACTAATGCACTCAATACACTGAGAACGTTAACTTTGCAACGTTTGGAGGAAATGTGAGGACACAGGTTAGAAGGTCCAAAGCATTCACAATTCTTAAGACAATTAGACAATTGAATTGCCCCAGGTTCTGTAACAGTTCTTGCAGCTTCCAACCAGTCCTCTACGCTTGTATTATTCCTATCTCGAAGGAGGACAATCACTAACTTATTCAAATGACTTAATTGTTGTAGGCTCTGCAACAATTTGGGTAATTCACTTTTGTATCCTTTAGCCACTCTCAACCCTATCATCTTAACATTCGGGAATGTTCCTTTCGTTATCAGAGATGTTGCTTGCCTGTTGAGTACAAGGGAAGACATGATTTGAACATTCAACATCTTGTTTGATCCTGAACAATTGCCTCGCAGCTCGATAGGCCATGGTGTATACAAATGCCTTAAATGTTTGAGTTTTCATCTTTGGGCAGGGAAAGAAATTGGAACATTACGCATGGAAGGACCTAGGTCTATGGTTTCTAGATTCCAAAGGTTAAGTAATGAAGCTGGAACAAATCTAACACGCGTTGCTTCTATTCTCAAGTACCTTAAGTGGATAAAGTTTCCTAAAATGGAAGGATCTTATAGCAACAGTTTTCTCCAAAATCCAATACTCGAACTAATTTGAAGCCTTTCAAAAGCCATTTCGAGTCCATCTCCTGAACACCGTAATACACTGCGAACGGATATTTGAATGGTCATTCTTGCTTGAAGAAATGTAGTGCTCCATGTTACCATGAATGGACAGCCTACGAGGTTTTTTCAAGATTAGAATGTAATTGTCTGTGCAAATTTCAAAATCTAAGGTTGTGATGTGTAGTTTTAGCACTTAATAATTAAAGTTGGATTTGTACATAACCTCTATATTGTTAATTTAATTAGTAAATCAATATATATGTTACCCTATTTATAATGGAGGATTTAGGGGATTTTTGGTTCTCCTTATGTTTTTTAATTTGTCTTAATATTATATTATTGAAAGTTAAGTACCTTAAGTGATCATAATCAATACACTGGTCACACCCTCTAGAAATGGATTGTGACATTTACCACCAGTGCAATAAAAAAAATTATTAAGTTGCCATAACCAAGAAATAGAAAGAAAGAGAAAAAAAAAAAAAAAAAAAAACCAACGGAATAGATTTTTTAAATGAAGGAAGGATAATTTTTAATTTTTAAAATAAAAATATTGTCTTGAAAAATAAGTATTTTGAATAAAATTGTGCAAAAATATATATTTAAAAATAAAATTTTAGAAAGGTAATTATATTGAGGAAAATTTTTTAGAAAAATAAATATATTGAAAAATAATAATTTAGAGAACTAATTATATTAAGAAATAATAATTTAAAAAATATTATTATTTAAAAAAGTTATTTATAAAAATAATTATTTAAGAACTAATTAATTGGAAAATTAAAAATGTGAAATTTAATTTGTTAGAAAATAAAATATTTAGAGAAGTGATTATTTAGTTTTTTATTGAATTAAAAAATGTAATATTAATAGCTATTATTTATAAATAAAATAGAGAATAAGTAATTGTAAAATGTAAAAAAATCCTATATTAACAAAATATTGTAAGCCAATTTTTTACATATAATTTTAAAAATATTTTTAATCATACACAATTAATATAATAATTATGATAATAACAATATGGATAAAAAACTAAGAAATACCGCCCTTTATAAGAAATTATTTTTATAAATTATTACTTTTATTTGAATAATTATACAAAAAAATATTACATTTATAAATATTTTAATTATTATATTTATTATTCTCAAATTAGTAATTTAAATTATATAAAACACTTTCCACTGTTTTTAATTTTTTTTCTTTCCTTTTGTTCTATGAAAGTTTCAAACCAAAATTACAAAAATAAATTATTTTAAAATTTATAAATGTTAATTTTATTAACAATTTTTTCTTATTTACATATTTTATAAATAATCGTTGCTTGAAATATATGATTTTGAAAATAATTATTAATTAAAATAATTAATTTTTAAAATTTATTTTTTTAAATATTTTTTAAGAAATTATTTTCCAAACTAATTTTTAAATAATTATTTTTTATAAAATAAAAAAATTAAATTATTTTCCTTCATTTTAAATAAAAACAAAAAAATAAAATCCATTTCAGAATGAAAATGATCTACTACATCAAAATCATGCTATTTGAATAATTAATTACTTAGTACAATATTTATCTGGGTAAAAAAATGGAAATTTGCTCTTTTGGAAGAATTTTCTATCTTCTGCTGCTGCTTGGATCTAATACTTTATATTCACAAAAGGATAGAAAGACTTATTAATATACTAATTATGTTAATTAATTTATTTTGGTTGATTAATAAGGTCAAACTAATTTCATTAAAAGTTTTAAACGAAAAATAAAGGCTTTAGGAGTGAAGTTTATCAATTACTTTCTATGGGCTTTCTTACAAAATTCAGCAAAGGATTTAGGAAGATGCTTAGTTGCAATGATAAAACTTCTTAGGAAGGTTTCTGCTAAGTCTTCCAGGGAAATCAAAGACATTTTTTTTTTTTAACTTCCAATAAATTATTTTAATATTATCACTTTTAATTAAGCACATTTTAAAGTAGTTATTTTTAAAAAATTAAGTACAAATATTAATAGAATATTCAATGTTATTATTAGAGTATCTGCTACTACTGATATTTTTTTCTAATTCTCATATCTTTTAATATATCATTTTCAATATCAACTTAATTAATGATTTTTCCTTTCTTTCCTAGTAAATAAATTTATTAACATAAATTACAAATTCTTCCTTACAAGTTACAATATATTTCTTACATTCTCCAAAAATATCCCCAATGACTAAAAATTTATTCCGCATGACATTACATGTCTTCTATTAATATCAGTTGAAACCCATTGTTTATTTCTAAATCTCGTAACATGCGAGTCATTTGTGTTGACGGATTTCTAATCTGCACTTTTCTCAAGCTACTCAAACACCAGAATTCAGTTGGAAGATCTTCCAAGCTTTCACACCTTTTGATGATCAGACTATGAAGCCTTGGCATTGCACCATTCTCTACTTTCCACTTTCCAAATCTGAAACCGTCCATTTCAAACACTTCCAGTTGGGGGAAGCTGCCTTCCACACAGTTTAGGTAACAAAACTCCACATTAGAATACCCCACAAGTGTCAAAATTTTGAGTTTGGTGTGAGTTCGTAAACCATTCATCCCCTCATCACTAATGTGGAAAATATCTGTTAACGTTAACTCTGTAAGGTTTGGAGGAAATGTGAGCTCACAGGTTAGAAGGTCCCTGGCATTCCCAATCTTTAAGACAGTTAGACAATTCAATTGTCCTAGGCTTCCTAACAGTTCTTGCGGCTTGCAACCATTCCTCTTAGCACCCTCAATTTCTTTTAGGAGGAGAATATTTAAATTGTTCAAATGACTTAATTGTTGTAAGTTTTGTAACAATTTGGATAATTCGTATCCAAATTCCACTTTCAACTCTATCATCTTAAGATTGAGAAATGTTCCCGTCTTTATCAGAGATATTGCTTGCCTATCGAGTACAAGGCAAGTGATGCTTTGAAGATTCCACATCTTCTCATCCGATCCTGCACAACTGCCTCGGAGCTTGAAAGGCAGTCGTGTATTCAAATGCCTTAAATGTTTGAGTTTCCACATTTTGACAGGGAAAGAAATTGGGTTGTCCCGCCAGGAATGACCTATGTCTATGGTTTCTAGATTCCAAAGATTAAGTATTGAAGCTGGAACATAACTTGTGTCTATTCTCAAGTACCTTAAGTGGATAAAGTTCCCTAAATTGGAAGGGATCTTACCGTAGAAGTTTGCTCCAGAATCCAACACTCGAACCAATTTGAAGCCTTTCAAAAGCCATTTCCACTCCCTCCCTTCAACATAGTAACCTGGGCCAAAGAAAAACAGCGAACGGACGCATGAATGGTCATTGTTGCTTGAAGAAATGTAGTGACCCATGTTACTGTGAATGGACAGTCTGCGAGGTTTTGTCGGGATCAGAATGTTATTGTCTGTGCATACTTCAAAAACTTTATCCTCTTTGCTCTCTGATATGCAAAGATCTCGAAGAAGATCATGAACTTGACATGTCTTCACACCTCCATTAGTCTTCACACTTGCTACTTGGACCAAACTACGATCAATGAGTTCATACAAGTAGTCTTCTGCAACATCATCTGGGTCTCTATTCCCTGTATCTTGTATAAAACCCTCGGCAACCCATTTTTGCAATAATTGCGTAACAGGGATTTCAAAGTCTTCAGGAAATATTCCAAGATAAAGAAAGCATGGTTTTAATCTCCTTGGCAAGTTGTCGTAGCTGAGTTTGAGAACTATGTCCTTCACTTGGGTCTCATCTCGAGTAAGATACCAATTAACATGACCCACCACTTTAGACCATTGTCTCTGTGACCTTTCCTTGTTGGCTAGCAGCCCTCCTAAGATAATGATGGAGAGCGGCAAACCACGACAACTCTGAACCATCTGCTTTCCAAGAGCCTCCAAATCAGAAGGGTAGTCTTCACCCCTACACACTTTCCTGCAAAACAACTCCCAACTTTCTTCTTCATTGAGGAATTGAAGATAGTAAGGAAGATGATGGCCAGTATGCAAGGCCACCTCTTTCACACGACTAGTGATCAATATTCTGCTGCCTCTGTTGTTGTTCGAAAAAGCATCTTCCATCTCGTCCCAATCTTGCCTTTTCCACAGGTCATCTACCACCACAAGATACCTTTCCCTCTCCAAGCTGTTCCGCACCAGTTTCTTCAGCTCCTCCTCGCTCAAGCTACTAATGTCTCGAGTGTTTTTCTTACCTTTCTTGTTGCCTCTACGTTGCTGTTCAAAATTTGGAATCAAATGCTTAAGAAGACCAAGCAAAAGCTCCCTAACTCTGCACTCGTTTGACACATAAACCCACGCGCGACACGTGAAGTGTTGCTTGACCTGGGTGCTGTTATAGACCTTTCGGGCAAGGGTGGTCTTCCCCAATCCCCCCATGCCAATGATAGAGACAGCTTTACGATTTGAGCCACCTTCCAGGAGTTGCTTGAT
>Ga0099825_1004249_pt1 | contig 18829 bp, 7 predicted proteins | sample SiratroredBW_FD_76838 | JGI IMG/M metagenome (GOLD analysis project Ga0099825, IMG submission 76838) | Root nodule microbial communities of legume samples collected from California, USA - Siratro red BW | ecosystem: Host-associated > Plants > Roots > Nodule | place: USA: California | collected... | reverse complement strand
TGTTTTTTTTTTTTTTATTTTTTTTTTTTTTTTTTTTTTTTTTTTTTTTTTTTTTTTTTTTTTTTTGAATTTTTGGGGTGGATGAGTTCAGTTGTCTTCCTTGTGGACACATATATGGCATGTCTTGCATCAAAAGATGGCTTCAGCAGCGCCAAAATTCCAGCAAGGTACATACACAATGTGTTTGGTTTAGACTTGAGAGGTGTTTTCTGAAACTTATGCAGCCAAAAGTTGCTCGACATTTATCTTTTATTTGCTTTTTCGTCCCAGTGTCCACAATGTAATAGGAAATGTAAGTTGAAGGACGTGAGGAAACTCTTTGCTTCCCGAGTAGTTGCCGTCGAGGAAGAATCTCAGAAGGTTGGGCCATGTTTATGTGCGTATTTTATGTGAAAAAGAAACCTTTTAAGAAGATAGTTACCTGATTGATTACTTTTTCGCTGTTGGCAGAGAATTCAGTCACTTGAGGCAAAGTGTGCTGCCCTTGAAAGTAAGGTAGTAGGATGCTATGCAATATTTTTTTGCATGCTATTTTTTCTTCCTGGCTGTGTGTGTTTTGAACGTTTGATTATGCTGGAATATGAAGCTATATTTTTGGTTAAAACAATATATCGAATATGTTATTAGGCCAGTGATTGGCGAAAGAAAGAAGAGGGATGGAAGTGTCGAGAAGCCTCCTTGCATATTCAAGTTCAGAATCTTACAGAGGTATCTCTTATGTATTAGCATATACAAATAATTTGTCGGTAAATCTGTGGTTTTCCAAATTTGAAAACCTTTTACAGACTATGGTTGGAGCCACTCTTACTACCTGGATATTTTATTTTATATGAAATAGATGAGGATGTCATGTCATGTTTGCCACACTGTTGCATCTTCTACCCGTAGCCCCCACTTTATTATTAGACCATTAACACTCGTGCTGCTGTTGTTTGCCTGTTTACTTCCTTTATGACCCAGTAATTTAACATCTTTCACTTTTTTTGTTACTTTGTCTGAACCTATTAGGATATAAGGAAAAGGGAGAGTTAGTTAATAGTTAGAGATGGCTAGTTAGATATGAATAGGGGAAGAGGAGAGAGGGAGCTTTGTTTCCATTGTATTGATCATTAATTGGCTTAGTGAAGGGGAACCCTTGTTGGAGGGTAATTTGCTCTCCTATTCATTGTTCTTCTCACCTATTCCATTAAATTCTTTCTTTTCTTCTCATTTCAATTTTTAGTTTGTAACAGGAACCTTGTTGCATTAAAAACCATTTTCTTAGTTTTAACAACTTGATGTTGAAAATTGAGGTATTTGCTTGAGGAGCATAGGGTACATAAATTTATGCAGTATGAACTGGTTTAAAGATTTGGTCCAAATCATAAAACCCTTTTCTATCCTTTTGGATCTTTGTATGTATGGTTTAAACTATTATGTACGTTTGGCGTGTAGAGAAACGCTTATTTGGAGCTGCTGCTACTAGATATGCAGAACAGGCAATCTGCATTGATAAGTGGCAATGGAAACTCTCAGTGGAGATGTGAATCTGGTAATCATTCTTTCAGCATTCAGATGAGATGACTGATCTTTGCCTAATAAAAGTTGTCTCCTTTTGCTCACCCAGCACCCACTCCCACTTCCTTTCTACAACAACAAACTCTTTTCAAGAAAAAGTTGCTGTTGGTTTCATTGATTGCTTAAGTTTTTTCCCCTGCTAATTTGTGGTGTGGACACATCAACTTTAACTGAATGTAACTTGTAGAGCACAACATCGGCCCAAAGTACTGTGGAAAGGGATCCATTTGTAATTTTGAATTGCAGGTATGCCATTCTCTCATTTAGCCCTCTCCTCTCCTACCTAACATCACCACTTTGGAATATTACACTATATTCTCTTTTAGTCTCACCCTTTCTCAATTTACCTCCTAATCTTTTTTCCCATTAGCCCCCCAAAGTTTGTTTTAAAGTGAAAAATATTATAACCATGGTTAAAGCTGTGGCTATGAAACCTAAAACTTTAATGGAATTTATTAAATTGGCAGTTCACTTTAAACCAAACTTCAGGCAGGTTAAGTTATTTAAAAGAAAAAGTTTAGGATGGTAAGCTGGGAGTATGTGGAACCATAAAGAGGTGACGTGTAATATAATACCATACTTTTTAAAATAACATTTTCTCTCATAACAGGCTTATTTTGTTAGAAAAATTTTATATGTTGATGACTTGAATTTTATTTAGCTAGTGTTTACCTGTTTTAGAAAGAGTTTCATCTGGATGGTGGGCGCATTTTCGATATGGACATTTCTAATCAAATTTTATTAGTCGCACAAAAGCCAAAGGAACTAGGTGGAATACACACGATATCTAAAGTAAGATACTTCAATTTGAAGTATTTGTGTATTGTGTGCGGCTTTAGTTTCTCTTATGTAAAGAAGAATTTCGATTTAACCTTCATGGAAACTTGGCTTTGTAGATGAGCTTGTTGTCTCCATTTGAGGTGCAAGATATCTTACTGCCTTCTGGTACAAATGGTGTTAGAGACCTGCATATTTCTCCTTCTGATAGTAGTCTGGTTCTCTTTTCTTCGTTAGGAAAGAAACTATCAGTGCTCAGGTATAGTTGCATTAAATACTAATTTATCGTGTCTGACATAGTAAACCTTTGTAATTGGTGTATTTTCCTGTGCTACAGCTTGGACAGTGGCAATCTTGTCATCAATTATGATCTACAGGTGAAGTTTGATTCAATATTTTCATTTGGTAAAATAGTAGCAATAAAGCTGTTGGCAATAGTGTATAATTGCAATGCTTTGTGGTTTTTCAGATTGGTATTGCTTGTGTATTTAACTTGTTATCCTCCTCGAATTAAGTAATCCAAAACCATAAGGAGCCTGAAAAGACAGCTAGCTATATAAGTAAAGGTTTCCAATCTCTTTGAAAGTTTCCTAGGGATGCTCTTTTAAAGTAACCATTAACTGAACATCGTATTGAAGATAAGAAAATCACTGAATCCCATAAAGGATGCAGTGTTGTAAGTAGCTATTCGAGAAAGTCTAGCTTTTTTCTCCAACCTCAGGCACCAAATAATATCAAATAGCATACGTCAGGGGGGCAAGGCAACGTTAGTTCCTGTGATTCTAAATCCTTGGAAATGACGTATATAAGAGGGAATTCTCCAAACTACTTATAGAAATAGATTTTTAAAATAGTTTTTTCATGCACCTCCTTGTTGTGTACTAATTTACTCTTTTCGTTGCTCAGAGATAGCAAATTATCTCACATCAGAGTTGTAGTCCCTCTTTTTTTTTTTTTTTCTTAACCTTGAATTCTGTTACAGGTTCCTGCATGGTCTTGTTCGTGGGATCTCAACAATTCGCATAACATATATGCTGGGCTACAGGTTAGCAATTTGGTTTTATATTTATTGGATGTGGGAGCTTCAAATTCTAATCTTCAGATTAATTTCCTGCAGAATGGTTCTGTCCTAGTGTTTGACATTCGTCAAACTGTAGGCCCCGTGAAATCTTTAGTTGGTTTGACTAACAACCCTGTGCATACTGTCAGTTCTCTTGCACAAACTTCAAGTCTTTCTTCGGGTGTTAAAACCATCCTATCGGCATCTGCCTTTGGCCTTTGTCAGTGGAACATTGATTCTGAAGAACGGTAGGCTACTTGCATTTTATGGATATCTACTTTGTGTATAATTATTATCATCGCCTTATAAATATTATACAAAACTTTGATTTGCTGGCACTATCCAGTTAGCACTACAATCATGACAGGCAAACACCTCGCTTTACCCATTTTCTTTTTGGATTTGTGCGGGGCTACCTTTGGGTATAATTGGTTTTGTTTTGAAAAAGTATGCGAACATTACGAATTGTACATTTCCAATGTTTGGTCCATCGTTGTATCTTTCACTTCACTCCTTTGCTCCTATTATTTTTCAGTTTTTCTAATATACATGCTATGTCTCTAGCTTGTATTGTCAAAATTATTTTAGATTATTTTCTTTGTTAGAGTCATATTTCTTTTGCATTTTGGAAATTTACATTATTTTTATAAATTTGATTAAATCAGCTCTCGACTTTGGCATACTTTCCTGCATTTATAAGATAGTATATGATGGATCATTCCTATTTTCTTCTGCATAATTTCAACTTGGTTCCACGAGGACAGTGGTGATTTTAGAAGCAATCATGTACAGAGTGTCATCCTCTATTTTTATTGCTGTAAATAGCTCTCCTAATACTTCACCTTTTTTAAATATGAAGGCCGCTTGTGGTTCCTGAAACTGATAATCAAGGAGTCTGCATATCCCTTGCCTATTGCCCTAGCAGTGATGACATTGTTGCTTCTTACAGACCGATATTCGACATGTCCATGGATGAGCCTCTATCTCAACCATTGGCCACTCCTCTTAGTGCTGGACAAGGAGTACAGGGCACTCATGTCTTGTTCAATAGAAAGGGTGGTCATCATTTCCAAAAGGTGGCTTCCTCATATGCCAATGTAAGTAAAATTCGACTACCAAAATGTGTAATTATGGACGTAGAGAATCAGAGCAGATTGTTTGCATCTTGGGATGAAGTTACATGTGATTTGGTCTTGCATGAGTTGCCATCTTTTAGAGTTATTCAGCAATTCAAAATGCCAGCTCAGGCCCGTGATCTTAGGTACTCACCTAGCCACGGCATACTTGGTTGTTTAAGTGAGAACGCGTTACAGCTTTTCTATTCCAAACACTCGTCGGTAAGGTAATTCTATGTTTCGCAATTGCTCTTATCATTGCAATCTTTTGAAGAAAAAAAGGGATCATTGGCTTTGATATCTTTTTGTTCTAAATTATTCTACATTAGAATTTAACTGTCCATAAGTAGTTGGAAAAGTTATTTCTCGCCCCGAGCCTTCGTTTTTCTGTAAATTTTTTTGTAGGTTATTATTTTTTGGTAATAACTTCTGTATTGGAGCAGTAATGTACTAATTTTGATATTGCCATTCTGTATTGGAGCAGCAGTGTACTAATTTTGATGTAACTGTGATTACTACTTCTCTTCGATGCAATAAAAAAATATTGGGTTAATTATGTTTTTCATCACCATATATTTTACAAAGCAAAATTAGTTTTGTAATTGGCAATATGGATTACTTTTTGTTACAACAATTACATTGTAAAATGTTGGTTTGAGATATTTGTTGCAGCTTTAGGGTGCTATACGTTTTTTTGTCGTATAAACTAGTTAGAAAATAAGTTTGTTTTTTTATATATAAAAATAGAGAAAATTAAAGAAAATAAGTTTGATTTTTTGATAAAATCAACAATTCACTTGAAAAAAAAAATTAACATCGAAATTTGTCGTTGTTGCCACGCTTCTGTATTCTATACACCGTTTGTTGTGGAACAAAAATGTATTGAAAGGTAAGAGTTTTGCAAGAGTTTGTAGATTAGGGTTTTCCTATTTTGATGCTTGGAATTTTGATACGTAAGTTGTTGGTTGTGATTGTTTATTGTGAGTTTCCGATTGTGTTTTGTATCATCGTTTGGCTGCTTTCTAACTTGTGTATTGAGTGTTTATGTAGTGTCTTATTATGCTTAAAAAATGTTTCGATTCAAAAATTTTTCGTGCGGCTTTCACATTAAATTAGTTGTTCACATAACTAAATTACATTTAAAATTTAGAATTGTCATTATTCTATTTAATACATTTTACTCAATGTTTTCAGATAAATGGTATAATCCAAAAAAAAAAAGTAATTTCTATGAATGTGCGTTGAAGAAATAATGAAATATTTGATAATATCGTTTGGTTCTTCAAATCATGCATGAATACCTTCGAAGTTATGGTAAGACTTTTGATTGGAGGTAGAAATCACAATAACATCCATTTCCCCCCAAAAAATGAATAACATTTTCCTTAAATGATCTGTCTGAAGTGATAAAAAACGGACATAATGCCATAGCCCACACGATTCCAAGAAAGTGGCTTTCTTTGTTGTCCTTATCTAATTATAGGTCCCTGCTTAATTGCATTATGATACGTTGAAGTTGAAAGACTTCTTTACATTAAAGTTAAACCAAAACGAAGGCAATAGATAATTAATTTTGAATTGTTAAATGTAATTGGAATGCGTGATTAACTTAATTTCAATTATAATTTTTATATTAAAATGTGTTAGAATGAAAAAAATTACTATTTCCAAAACGTAAATTTTCAAATAAAACATCTCACATCAGTCAAATAACTAATCCTTAAAACATGCCAAATGAAGAGAAAGGGGGTGGGGTTAGTAGAACAGAACTGTAGAAGATATTCAATCATTAAGCAATGCTTAACCATATATTCAATCATTGTCACTCCATTAATGGTTTAAAAGCTATCCACCAACGACCTTTTTTTGTTTGATCCTGCTGTTATTGCCCTCTGCTTTATGCATTATTGGACTTCGAGCATCTTCAACCTCCAATCATTCTAGGCATTCAGGCGAAGAGTTCTATTTTCATAATTTTTACGTTGCCATGTAGATTACCATTTTCTGTGTTTGCTTTTCTTTCATTCTTGATTTATTGGTGGTTTATGGCTTGAATTACTTTTGACACCCTCATCACATAAGCATTTTAGGAACAATGTTAGTAGTCTGTAAAGAAAAATACATATTTATTACATACATTAATTTTAAATAGAGAAAAACAAAAAAACATACATTAGCAAAATGCTCTGTAATTACTACTCTTTTGTAAATTTATGACTTTTATTGTCTTGCAATTTCTGATAAATATAAAGATAAGATTGTAAATAGTGATATTGCACAATACATGATGTCTGTCTTTGTAGAAAAAAAAAAAATATCGAAATAATACAGTTAAGATAGTGTCATTGCCATAAACAACAAAATCAAGTCGCATATGGTTATATTTTAAACGAGTTTCAGATTCTATTAAAATATTCATCTGACATGCACACACGGTATAAATCACCGTACAATATGTGGACATAATTAGTAATTGTTAATGGATTGCAGAAACAGAACCTTTTTAAGAGAATTTTCTGAATCTGGAATTTACGTTCATGAATCAGTAACTGGTCTGTTTGATTCATTGAATCCTACGAATAAACCAATAGTACCATTTAAGTTTGCCAACTAATTACGTGTATAACTTTAACGGTTGGAAAACGTGAAAGTTTTTTCTTATTCTTTTAGTTATATAAAAAGAAGCGAGTGTTATATTTTGCAAGAACATTTGCAAATATTATATTGGATTATCATCATTTTGTGAAATTAATTTTACTTAAAACTTTAGTATGTTATAATTTTCTAACCCTTTCTTTTTATAATACACGTTTAGTTTATGACAATAATTTTGTTTAAATACGAGGGTGTGCATTAGTTATTTTTCACAATTTATTTTTAGGAGTATTTTAGCGAGGTTTCAGTTTGGATTATTTTTTGTTTGTACTTTCCTGGTTTTTAAAACTTGTTTTTATTGTAATTTTTCATTTAAAAGTATGTAAGTTTTTTCATATGAGGTTGTGATGAGAAGATTTGGAGTGAAAAAATAAGAAGATAAATTCTCTTATACGCATTTGAGAGAAAATTCATCCCTTTTGAGTTTCTGAAATGAGATGTAGATCTAGTGAAAATGTGGAACCCTAAGTTACACTAAAGTTAGAGTTGGTCTAAGACTTGATGCACATCACAAGTTATATTAAGTTACATAAAAGTGTCAAATTTAATTTAAACTTTTAAGGTGATGTTTGAACTTAATGAAAACTCAGTCTTACAAGACTTTTATGTGTTAAGTCAAGAGAACAAAAGTGTGTAATTTTTTTTTTATACGTAGACAATATTTTTATAACTAACCTTTATAAAAAAATGAATTTGAGAAGCTAAAAGAAAAACTAAGTTCAAAGTTTGAAAGGGAGGAAATTGATCTCGCAAGGTGAATAATGTGGTAGACATTGAAAGGGGTTTAGATGGTTGAGATATTGTATCTATCTTAGCAATGATATATGTGATTGAGAAGTTTATTATGCATGAATCTAATGTGGGAATGAGACAATGAGACATCCTGCAAAACTCTCATTTCCAAACTCCTAGTAATGAGGAAGAAAGGAAAGGATTAAAGATTACTCCATATGCTAATGGAGTAGGAAACGTAATGTATAGGATGATTAGCAGGAAAACATATATAAATTATTTATTAATGTGGTTAACAAGTTCATGGCAAATCTCAATGGCTTATTGGGAGCCTTTGAAGTTAATGTTAAGATGTTTGAATAAAATAATAGCATTTGATCTAGTGTATAAATGATAAGTACTAATTTTGAATGTTTTTATACTTGAGAAATATTGATTACTTGCGGGTTTAAGTGTTATTTAAAATAGTAATTACTCTCAAATTTAGAGTTTTTGGATTTAAATTTATATTTTGAGTTCTGAGTTAAAGGAAATCATTTAATCTCAATTATTGTGAAATTTCATGTATAAAAGAATGAAGAAAATGATAGATTAGAAGAAAAGAAATGAAAAGTTAAAATAGAGAAAGACCCAAAAGAAAAGCCACAAACCAAGTTTAAAAGGAGATTTTTAGGATTTTGGAAGGAATAAGACCTAGAAGACGGAGGCAAGACCTAGGGACGGAGGCGGACGGCTAGAATCAAGATTTCTTCTTCTCTTGCAATCTTCCTTTCATTAGATTGTAATGACTATTATAGGTAGCTAATTCTTTATCTTTGGGATTGAATGTAATATTTTGAACTCATTCATATTTTTTGTGATTTTTATATATAATATTCAGTTTCTACTCAACTGGTATTTTCATCTTGTGCTTAATGCTAGATTTTATCTGATAAATAGAGTCTTGATTTTCATTCTTAAATTTAACTGGGAAGTACTTTTGAGTTTCCGACCTAGATGAAAATAATCAATATATTGGAATACTAGGGATAGGTTTCGATATATTGATTGCGTATAATATCCGTTCTTAATGCTGGGTAATTTACTAAATAGTCGAGGGATCAGTGTTGTTTAGGAAATTTCCTTATGAATTTATATAAGAGGAATCAATGTGGGTGTGAATGATTTTTATATGTGCATCAATTGTGAGTAGTTACGAATATTGTATGTTTTTATTAAATCCAAAATATGAATGAGAGAGATAGATGAAGTTCAATCCCAAAGTCCTTCTAGATCTTGCAAACTCCTTTTTATAATTGTTACTTATTTTTAATTGTTCTTTTATGTTTCTTTACTCAAATTATTATCAAATCATCTTAAAACTTAATTTGCTTATTGAGTAGTGACGTTGAAATTCTAAAACAAAACTATTCTCTGTGGGATCGACATCCTTACTTTATAAATCTATATTACTTGTGACTTGGTACACTTGCCGAATAAAGTCTTAACAATAAACTTATATAAGAATTTGTAGACATGTAAGGAATCTTATCTTGATACCAAAAACTCTCTATGCACGTTTTTACATTGTTTGGATTTAGAGTTTGTTGAAAATCGAATTTGTAATTAGTAGTGGTTTTATCTACTACCCAAGCAAAGTATATTGGAGAGTTGAGTATTGTGTAAGACTGTGTGACTATTTATTGTGATAATTAAAGTCTTATACATCTAGTTGATCATTTGAATTTGAGGATATCAAAATCAAGAAGATGGTCTTAGAGGAGAGTTCCACGACGTGTTTACGAAGTCCTTATAAATATCGAGGTTCAAACGATGTTTAGAGCGGATTAATTTTTCATTTAAGGACAAAGGAAGATGATGTTGGGAGTTCGTCCATGATTTAGAATTAAAGTGAAAAATTGTGATGATTAACTCTAAATCATATAAAAAAACAATGTACTAAACTCAATTCGTATCGTTTTACTAACTAAGCATAATTTGAGGTTATCCAAATGAGTTAAAAAATAATACAAATTTAATGTATACTAAAGTCTAGAGGTAAAATTTTACAATCCATTAACTGAATTTAGGTTAGGTTCTAAATTTAGGTTAGGTTTATTATGAGATGAATAAGTAATTAGCGAATGACAAGATATATGAATAAAACCGAATTATTATAAAAATGAATTGAATTTTAAAATTGAATTATTATAAAATTGATTAAATTTAAAAAAATAGGTTAATGGAACTGAGTTTTGTAATTATTTAAATAAACTGAATTATATTCTAGTTTAAGTAAACCGAATTAAAATAAACTATTTTGAATTACTATTAAAGTGTCAGAACTATTTGAATTATTTAAACAATTATTACTTCATATCTTATTTCAAAACATATTTTCCCATATAATAAATGAAAGTTCAGCTTAATTCAATCAGTTAAATTTAAGAATAATTCAATTTTTAAACTAATTTAAAATAACATTTTAGTTGAGGTTTTTTTTTTTTTTCAAACAATTTAAGTTTTTAATGTATAGTTCAATTTAGGACCAATTAGGTTTAGTCGAATCTTTTCTATAAGCCTGCTGTTGCAAACAATAATAGATTTAACGAAAAATTATATTTAATCTATACTTCTAAAATAAGACTCAAACTTAATTAGAATTTAGTTTTGTATGAATCTTTCAGAATAAACATGTATTGGAATATGGTTGAATTCTATTAAAACCACACAAATTTAATCAGTCCTCAAAATTTCAAATTCAAGTCTTATATTCTATTGAGCGAGTACGAGTTGGTAAATTTAGTCCATTTTACCATATTCAGCAAAGACCAGAGAGAAAGCTAAACATACCATGAAGGAGTGAAGAAAGTATATATTGAAAGAGACAAAACAAATTCTAAAAATCACAATTAGATTTCCTTTATTATTTCAAACATCAAGTTAAAATTATTTTAAAATAATTTTGACTCCTTAGAGTTAATAAGGACATGTTAACAACTTTTAAAATGAAAAATATCTATAAACATTACTTGTTTAAGAAAATTCAAAACCAATTATTAATAGCTAACACATTATGGAATTACATTGGCAAAAGTAATGCAATGTTATCAATAAAAAAGTTTTCGATTTCCTTTTCAATTGCTTTCAAAGGTCCACAACCTCCTACATAATCATGCTATATCTTTTCATGCAATAAACTTTTCCATGGTAGTAGTAATAAAGTTTCACATGCACCAAAAAGTGATGGAACAAAACACACTTAGCCCCCTCCCCATGACACAGACACAGATAGGTTGTGGTTTTCATCATTGAAAAGACAATAACATTATTAAATGAAGTGTGTGGTTTTTTTAGTATTGGCACTCAGTGGTGCCACAATCACCGACCCATACACATTAGCCATTTTGCATTCCATTGGACTTGGACATTCATATTATTCCTTTTCCCTTCCTTTCTTTTCTTTTTTCTTTCTCTAAAAGAAAAACAAAACACACAATCTTCCAAATATTCTCGTGTCTTGAGAGCCTTGGACGCACAACCCCGTACACTTGCATTATGTAGCTGCCGAGCAAGGGGCCCCATCACAAAATTCCCACATCGAGTAAAAGAAACTTTCTCAAACAAAAAAAACAAAACAAATCACAAGAGAACAGTGTTTAGTTTTGGGGACCAAAAAGTAACATTATTTTCACTCCCAAATAATCCACCAACCAAGTGTGCAATACTTCAATGCTACAATACTTAAAACTTCAACCCCAACACTCTGGTGTTAAACTGTGATCTCTCTTGGGGTCTTGACAATAGTTATAAACCATGAGATATCTCTGCACCCATCTCATGGCTCTGTTTTGTTGCCTAGTCAACCCACCAGACCTATATGGTGATGCTGAAACTGGATGGCACCAACGTGGTGCATAGGCTGAGCAACCACTAGCTTTGAAGTTGGAATACTTTGCCACGAAAGGTTGGTATTTGTAATCAGCTTTGTACTTTCCATCTTCAGTTGCCCACGATGAAGCATCCCATATTGAACCATATAGCCACATTGGCCTCATAGGAAATGTTGCACCACTCTTCCTCGGGTACCTCCTTATTGGCACATCATCCACTAGGAATCTGACACGCAATTCAATGTCAAATTAAACACCATTTTTTAAGAGTCACAACATATACATCATTCAACACTTGAACTCATTTTATAATTAAAATGGTCTAAGTGGCCATCTAAGGAACTAGTAGATCAATTAATTAAATGTTACTTTTAGCTTTTTCATTAGTTGGGAGTCAGGAGATTTTGCTTACCCCACACTTTGATGCTTGGGTTTTTTGTGCCACTCATGTGACCTTGATTCTACCATTTTTCTACATGATTCACACTATTCCTGTCATATCCCTACTTTCCTTCCTTAATTTCATAAAATGAAATTATTGCCCTTCCATCTTACAAAATATCAGTCGAGTTATATGATTCTTATACACATTTTTCGATAATCATATCACTTATCTAATCTCACTTATTTTTAGTCCTTTTAGAAAAAAGTATTCGAAATAGAAAATGTCTAGCCAATCAGTTTTGGCTAGACTGTGACACCTGATGATAAGAACCACATACACCGAATCCAACCTTACTAAGTTCCTTCAATCTTCATTCCTACCTATCTACTTCAGGAGAAAACGAAGTAGTTCCTACCTTATCTATCCTTTTCTTTGGATTATGACTGAAAATCCATGCATTTAATTTGACATAGAGGCAAAGTCACAAGCATACATTCAGAAATACAGTTACAGTGTTTATGTACAGTGACTTACATTATTTCCTTGGGACTCCACAGAATAGCATAGTGATGAAAATCCTTGGTAGGATCAAACCAGAGATGGAACTTCATCTCTCTGCCTATAATTCTCCCATCTCCACTCCCTCTTATGTAAACATTGGTCTGCAATGTGTAAGGCTTTCCAAATGTTGTCCCAAGAAACTCGATGTCCACTTCATCATGGAAACCAGGATGTGCTTCACTGTTTGAGAGCTGCCATTAATCAAATAGTCATCATATTCACATATATTAGTAATTAATTAACTAGCTACACTACGCAAAATGAGTAAGCTTTTACTAAGTAATCTCTCGAGGCCATATCTTACATAGAAAGCTGTTATAACTCCAGCAGTATAGCCAGGTTGGACCTTAATGGAAGCCCCAAAGTAGCCGGATCGAAATGGCCTTACTGACTTGAAGCCACTTCCTGTTTACCAGAAACAAAGATTAAGATTTCAGTGATATCATGCAACAGAAAGAGAGAGCATCGAAAGTGATCAGATTCAGACCTGAGGTTCTATCAAGCCAGATTGTTAATGCATTTTGGTCTAGACTTTGGTGCTGAGGGCCCCAGAGGTTTCGAAAGCCTTTGTAAAAACTCATAGACCTGAATTTGGAACTTGGCCAGTAGCCAGGTGAAGGTGGCCAATAAGCATTGCTTGAAGGGGCCATCAAGATTAAAATAGCAAAGAGAAAGAGAGCCATGAAGAAAAGCTAGTTAAAGTGTTAGCAGAAAGGAGAATGATGCTGTTTTGTATAAATGAAGGAAGGGTGTGAGAGAGAAACTACTCAAGGTAAGGTGCATATGGAAGAATAGTGTGGTAGTCAGTTTGATATAAATAAGAAAAATAGTGGGTCCCCATTTGAGATTAAATGATGGGATTACGGAGGGACTGGATGAATTAAGCATATCAGTAATAATTATTCATACATCATTACAGACAAAATGGAGGTCTTTAATAGTTGGATATCATTGATGCAATTATGTCTTGCATTTTTATAGCTTTAGGCACTTAGGTTAATTAGTGTAACTTTTCTTTTTCCCCATAGGAACTACTTTTCCCCCCCTCCTCTATTTATGACACAAAATCTGTAAGCTAGGTTGGAAAGCTTAAAACAGGTGATGGGATCCAGAAGGGGTAGATGGATGTGCCTTAAATGTGGCTCTTTATTTTGTGTTGCATGGCTTTCACATTCAAACTAGAACCTAGGCTTGTGTCTGTAGGCTTTTCCCTTTTCATTGAAGGCTACAGGTATTTTTGTCTGAGCTGTGAAAGCAATAGCTGGATTAACCCCATCGTTTGGTGCTTTTCACCACACAATTTCCCTTCCCGTTGTGTCACTTACCATTCAGTCAAGCACAAAATGTCTATATAAGGGCCAAATGAGCCAATGAATAAATGATAAAACAGATAAAAGTTAAAACGAAAGGCAATGTGGGGCAGATTCTGATTTAGTCAATTCTCATGAATCAAAGTGAGTAACGGTGTGTTATAGCCTGTGAATTTCATCAATGGAGTGGTGGGTCAGTAGCTATCCATTAATGGACCCCAAACCTTTATTTGATTGAAAATGGGGGCACATGAATGATTGATTGACACGTATAGTAACCCTTCTTAGTGATGGTAGAATAGTTTAGCTTCTATTCTTAATATGTTGATCAATCAAGAAAATGATCAGTCCACATAGATTGCTAACAATGCACATTTTTAGTATAAACAAACCTTCAGAATAAAACCTTGAATAGGACAAATATTAACCATAGTGAATTTAACTTCAATTGCCCTCAATGTTTTTTCTCTTTCATAAACAAAAAAAAAAGCAGGTACACTCACTGTTCTGCTAATAACTCACAGAATTTGCTAACTATGCCATGATAACCCCAAATATGCAGATAAACTAGTCTGAGAGGAAGATTATGTTTTATGAGTTAATTTGGATAATCAAAACAAAATGACCATGTTAAAGAACTTTGTGGTGAGGCAATAATTTGATGTTCAATTTTGTCTGGTAATGGAAGCAGAAGGTTCGAACCTCTTTTCAAATTGATCTTGTGGATCAGTGCCCCATGAATCCAACTACAATTTAAGTATGAGGTGTCGAAGTACATGAACTTGAGGCATGGTTCCCTGGAAGCAAACCACAAAATCACAAGACACGGAGGCTCTATTATTGAGCTCAAGTCTTGCTACACACACGGCTTCAGCAATTCGTAGAAATAATAATAACCCCACAAAACAGATTTGAAAGTAACACACATAGTGCAGCCTCAAGTGAAGCAAATAATTAATGTGCTGCTTAATGGGGACTTGTGCACTCTCAATTTTCAATTACAGCTTGCAAGACACCTTCTTTCTTGATCTATATGTGTAGACAAATTTTACAAGATTGGGGCAAGCACTATTTTGTCGGTCACACACGGAGGAAGAAAATGGAGGAAGGTTGGAAGATGGTGGCTTGTAGGGTCACTTTGGCCGACAAGTAAAAACCTCACAAGACCCTTCAATTCTTCACTTCTTGTAAAATCTCTGCCATTTCAAATTAACCTTCTTTTTCTATGCTTTCATCTTGCATTACACATATTAATCACTTGTGTTAGATTTGTAGGCTCAATGTGGATGCTTTTGGTTTAATCACATTTTGCATTCAACAAAAGCTATATCATAGCCTTTTTCACACACTCACTTTGTTTTGGATATGCTTTTGGTTTAATCACATTTTGCATCGAGTGATTGTCCGAAGTTCGAAATTTCTTTATGATTTTATCCTTAAAAAATAACTTAAAATTAAAAAAAATGTATTTAAACTTATTTTCACCTCAACTCTTAAAAAATATAAAATTATTAGATATAAAAATATAAGATTATTAGATATACCAGAACAATTACCTTATTAATGTATATGAATTTTGTGTTAGAATATAGAGGCTCACATGAATGGGATAATGACCTGAGTTTTTAAAACTATATATTGTGAAGAATAATTGTAACAATGCGTACATTGGTATCTCAGAGTTTTTGTTCAAGTGGGTTTTAGTGATAATCTTTTTCTTCAATTTTAATGCATCATCTTCCGGCTTTTACATTACAATCAAATATTCTTCTTGAAAAGATCAAAAGGTTAATTACAGATAATTGATGCACTGAACTCACAGTTATTTTGTTAATTCAACTTTAAAATGGTAAATTGTAGTTGATCTAGGTGGGACGAGGATTGATTGCAGTACCACTGAATGTTCAAGCTAAGATAAGGAATATTTTTTTTTTTCAAATTTATTGTTGCAGATTATGACTTTAAATTGTTGCACTAACTTTTAGGTAAACAACTACTAGGAAGCATCCAATTTTTCAATAGGTATGCACTACAGATCCTTGATTATATTATTATATATGCATATTATATGTGTGTGTAAATATAAAACTGAACTTTCCATTTTTCAAATATTATGTTCATCACGCAACTTCGTTTTTCTTGGGATGATTATGATTTATTTATTTTTTTATATAATGTTGTGATTTATTTTTGTCCACCGACTAACAATAAAGACTAACCCTTTTAAGACACATGTTTAGAAATTAATATTTATTATTTTCAACAGAATTCTCTTAAAAATTAAAGAATCAAATATGTAAGATTTTCAAAATATTTTATTTTATTTTCCTGTTAATATTTTATTTTAATACTACTTTTTTCATAAGGGATGAGCAAACTTGATTACCTACTGACCTTGAAAATCAATCAAATTTATTGAAGATAATAGTAGCCAATTTTTATCTACTATGTTAACTTGAAGTGATAATAATATGTGTTGCAGTGAATTAGAATTTAAGATTACAAATGTAGTGCTTCGAAATGTTTGACATTTTAGTTCATTATTATATTAAATCGTACATATACGGTATTCATCTTTTTTTTTTGGACAAATATATACGATGAATTGACTATAAATAATTTATAATGCGTTTTCTATTGAACATTTGTTTATAACACAATTATTATCATGAATGGTTCCTTTTACCAAGCAAATAAACTAAACTAAGCATGGAACGCTCTTATTTATAAGGAACACCATGATAGCTTCCAGTAATAATTAAGTAATACACGAGTGAAATTATTTGGGAAGTTTAATTTCTCCATCTTTCTATTCATTTCTTATTTTTAGGTTCTGTATTTTTATTTTTATTTAGGTCAGTTTACTTTGTAAACACACAATAATTTTATTCCTTTTAATTACTTTACCAAACACAGACTAAAAGAATAATGGATATACAAAAGTAGAAAATAAACTAAAGTCCGATAAAAATAAATAAAAATTGTTGAACAAACACACAAAACTGGATGGTGTTAAACGAAATAACAGAAAACACGAGTCTTTTTTGTTTGGTATAGAAATAGAGAAATAAAGTAAATAAATCAATGACGTTATTGAGATAAATTATTAATTTTGACAATTCAGTTTACTTTGTTAGAGGAGCCATTGTTTCTATGTCAGCTCAAAAGATTATCTCCACATAATAGATTAGGTGGCTATATTAACTTCAAGAGGACACATATTCTAAACTCCCATATTAAATATAACCGCAGTGATTCTTCTTAGAATGTAAAGGTAGTAAATAAAATATATTCTTTTATGGTAAGAAAAATAAAAGATATTCTAATTATTCGATTAATATCATATATAATGATATATGTAAGAGGCAGTTATTTGCTTAGCGGCATCGTTTAAACCACTAAAAATTAAAATTATGTTATAGTATATAAATTACAATTTTGTATTTTATTTTTACAAATTTTAATTTTTTATATATTTTTTTTACTCTCACATCCTTTTAAAAACTTTGAGAAGTTTTTTTATCTCATTTAAAAGACTACAAAGTTCTTTAAGTAACTTTTTTCCTTCTTATATATCTAGGTTTTTTTTCTTTTTTTTTTGCGCTTTGATTGCATATGTGAGTTGTGTGGTGTTTTTAGTCTAGATAAGTAATTATATGTTTTCTTTGTGAATTAACTCCCTCAAAGTAAGTTAGGATTTTCCCAACCTCATATATTCTTTGGATTTTTTTCCTAATATAGCACAAAAGAGTGACAAGGAGTTAATTAATTGTAAGAATTAGGTCGAGTTAGATATGTGAATTAGTTTGATTTGAATTAATTGGAATATGATATATATATATATATATATAATTTGGTTTATTTGTTTTAAATTGTCTTGTGGTTTTGATTAATTGAGCTAGTTAAATCTATTCATGAGTATATATTAAAATGAACGAATTGTAATGATAATAAATTGAAGTAAATTTATATATATTAGAATTGTTGAAAATGATAATGATAATGATATTTGAATTGTTGAAATTCAAAGTTTTTAATTTGATTTTAAATGAGTTGTTTTTCATGTTGTATTAGAATTTTTTTTATTTAAAGTATTGTAAAATTGTTTAGGGGCAATATAAATGGTTTATGCATATTTAATACCTATTTGTATTGCTGCATAATTATTCTGTGTTATGGTATTTTTGTTTAAGTGACAATTCAATGGTTCTAGGAAAAACTAAAATGAAACAAATATTTTTCTTCTGAATAATTTTCACTCAAATAACAATTTAATTGTCTAAACAAAAATTATGATGAGACAATTCTATCCTTTTCGTGTGATTATAGCTGAAGTGAGAATGATTTGTTCAAATAACATTTTTGTTTTGTAATCAAAATATGAATAAATAAAGTTTATATGTATCTATTATATATGTGGATATTTTTATGGTATTGTATGTACATGTTAAAAGTAGATGCTTAGATTTGATATGAGATTAACCTATAGATATGTGGTGAAATTTTTTTATCGTATCTTTAAATATTAGATATAGAATAATTTATATTTTTTTTTTGAAAATAAGTTAACCTTTTTGAAATAATAGTTTATTTATAACTTGATAATATTTTCTTTTTAGTAAGTTTTCGTTTTCATTATTAATTAAATAAATTTTACGCAAATGATTAATAAAAGAAAAAAAAATACTAATGAATACTGCTTCTATAATTAGTTATATATATATATATATATATATATATATGTATATATATATATATATATATATGTATATATATATATATATATATGTATATATACATATATA
>Ga0099825_1004245_pt1 | contig 18839 bp, 7 predicted proteins | sample SiratroredBW_FD_76838 | JGI IMG/M metagenome (GOLD analysis project Ga0099825, IMG submission 76838) | Root nodule microbial communities of legume samples collected from California, USA - Siratro red BW | ecosystem: Host-associated > Plants > Roots > Nodule | place: USA: California | collected... | reverse complement strand
TATTAAAAATTAATAAGAATTGAACGAATTGCTGAAACTGTAGAATCAATATTTTATGATACAGAACAAAAGAAACATAAAAATGAATAAGATAAATATATAATTTAAAAAAAAAAAAATAAACAAAAAAAAAAAAAAAAAAAAAAAAAAAAAAAAATTGAAAAAAAACCACACCAAAAAATAAAAAAAAAAAAAAAAAAAAAAATAAAAAAAAAAAAAAAAAAAAAAAAAAACAAACAAACTATTAAATATTCTTATATCCAAACAAAGTTATTTTTGTAACTGACATATAAAAATAATAACAAAGGATAAGTACAAACAAAAATAAGAATAAATTAAAGACATTTTAAAATAATAAAAGTATAGACTTTTATTTTAATAAGATATGATATATTTTAAAACTTTCATATTATTTTTTATTTAAACATAACACATTCTTAAAATATTTAAAATTTTAAAACACACATTTTTATAGAATGGCACGGATTCAATTATATTACACAAATAATTGATTTCACTTTTTATTTCTCATGCGTTGAAATAGATTTAGAGAGCATTTCTAATGTAAAAGTTATATAAGGTGAACTCTAACATGAATAATTAATCGTTCTTATATATGATAAAATTAATCAATATGACCTTTTATGACCTAACATTTCTAAGATTTTAATTATTACTTCAATTCTAGTATGCAATTCATATTATAATTCAATTTCCTTATGAAATCTCAGCCCAACACAATGGATATTAGATTCTACAATTCTTATTATTTCTATACTTCTCAAAATAACATTCAATTCGTTATTTTCATCTCAATTCAACATATACATAACTATCACTAACACTATATCTTATATTCTTCATTTTACACAATTATCAATTTCCAAAACTCCATTTTTAGTATAATTGTCATATAAAATATTTAAACACATCATTGAACCAATTCAAGCTAATGTAATATCCAATTTTAGACCTAAAACTTAAACATAGGAAATCAAGTCAATTCAGCATACATTTCTCTTATCCGAAAGTCATAGATTATATATTCCTTTATCTATTCAAAAGCAACAACACCTACAAAAGTGTTCCAATTTCACATAATTGAAGGGATATCCTAACCTATACCAAGGATATCTATTTAATAATTTAATCGCATCATTAAAGCTTTAAACTAACAAATATCTATTCTAAAACATGAAACATCACATACAGTATCTCTAACTAGAGAAGAATGGAAGTTATGAAAACTGACCTAAGAAAAATAGTAGAAATTAAACTTACTTTATTCTAATTTTTGATTGGATGATTTTATTATACTCATTGTCACAAGCCTAAATATGATCTCTGATTTTCAATTTGGTGAACTTTAAGATTAAAAATCTAGAGAGAAGTAAGAAAAGAAAAAAAGTATTTTCTAAAAGAATAATGAATAACTTAAAATAAATCCAAGTTAAATAACTATTATTTCTTTAGACACTTTTTACTCTTATCATTAAAATATTAAAGTATTAGTTTTAGTTAAATCATTTTTATTCTTAAACAAATTCCATACTTTTATATCTTATATTTGGTTTGGACTAACAATATTTAGTGTACTCTTCTTTTGAACCAATTTGAATCAATTTTTAAATTTTAATAACAACCTTGTACTTTTAAATTAGAGAGAATAAAAATATGTAAGATAAATAAAAAATATATTATCTTACAGTGTAAGTATAATATTGATCCTAATAATTACGGTTTGAAGTCAATTAATTGAGAACGAGAGAAGATAAATTAGGACTTGAAGTACATTAATAATTAATGTAAGATAAATGAGGAAAAATTGACTTCGGTAACATATGTCCTGATTTTCACTCATTAATTTTTTTTACATAAGCTCATTTAGCATTAGTGAAGATGAAATTCACACTAATATGTTATTAATTTAAGTGACTAATAAATGCACACTACTTCTGATAAAAATTACTCCTAATAAAAAAATATTTCCTTGACACTTCTAAGACACAAAATTTTGTGAGACACAAAATTTATATTATTTTTTTACACTAAATTTTGTGAGAGATAATGAAGACACAGATTATTTTTCATTTTTTATTTAATATTTCTTAGCGGTTAATTTAGAGTTGACAGATAAAAATTTAAATTGTATTCAACATCGCATTATTTCTTGATTCGCCAATTATTCGAATTTCTGTAAATAAATAGCATTCTAAATCTCATTAATATGAAACTTGCGATTTTTTTTAACAGGTAAAACACACTGGTTAAAAAAAGTGTGTGTGGATTTAAATATCTGCTAGCCTTTTTAACCAGTACATAGTCGGTTCAAAAGCAACTTCACTGGTTATTTTCAAGATTAATATTTTGTTTTGGATGTAAATATGGAAAGTGAGAGAGTAAAAAAGAAAAAAGTAAAAGAAAGTAAAAAAAAAGTTAAAAGTAAAACTATTTGAATTAAAAAATGAAAATAAAAAAGGTGATATAAATTTTTTATTATTTATAATTTTTTATTTTAATATATTTGTAAGTATTATTATTAAGATTCAAAATATAAGTATTAATAAAGTATTTACAATATAATTATATAAAAATACAATATATTATGCTGGTACGCAATCATTGTATAACATAAATATTATTACAATATTTACAATAGATATTAATATTAATAATGCTTTGTCCAAAGGTTCTCACTCGACGCACAAAAGAGAACTTTGTGTATAAAGGTTGATTCTTAGTCTTTTAGCTTTTTCTCTTATTCTTTCATACATGTCCAATATTCTCTTCATCATGAAATCGTTTCACCGTGATGTGTCATGGGGTATTGAGTTTTCAATTAACAACAAAATTTATTTCTATTGTATCTTTAATCATGTACACAACATACCCTTTTAACACTCATTAAAGGGAAAAAATATGTATACCTTTTTAATAGTGTTGGTTAAACTAAGAATATTAAAAAAAGTCACTATCAACACTAAATTAATTATATAAGGTTTATGTCAGTTAGATCGATGTTGGATACAATTTAAATTTTTATTCATCAAATCTAAATTAACCTTCAAAAAATATTTAAAAAAAGTAATTTGTATACTAAAAACAATTTTGTTATTAAAAGTGGGTTTATAACATTCCTCACAAGCCAAATATGTAGTAATCGAATAAATTATGTAGAAAGGATTTATTGTGAGCATGATGAAAAGTGAGCCAATTTATTATATTTTTATAAATATAAAGGTATCTTTTATAGATAATGTTACTATTCCTTTATCATTTATTCATATTTTTATGAAATTAATGGTGGGAACGTCTTTATAGGTGCTCTAACTTCAAAATTTGATTTAAAACCTAATTTAAAAGGACCACTCAAATACTCAATTCAATCCTACACAAAATTATCTTTGTATAATAAACAATCTGTGTCTTAATTATCTTACACAAAATTTAATATAAAAAGTAATATGAATTAAATACAATAAAGAGATGCCTTAGCTTAATCGGTGTTAAGGAAATATTTTTTTTATTAAGCGAATTTTTTTACTAGAAGTAGTGTCGATTCATTAGTCACTTAAATTAATAATATATTAGTGTGAGTGTTCATATTCACTAGTGCTAAATGAACTTATGTAATGAAAAAAAAAAAATAATGACTTAAAATTAGAACTTGTGTCACCGAAGTCTATTTTTCTTCATTCTTAACAAACTTCAAGTCCTAATTTATCTTCTCTCTCTTTTTCAATTAATTAACTTCAAATCCTAATTATTAGGATCAATATTATACTTACTCTGTCAGATAATATATTTTTATTTATTTTACAAATGATTAAATTTAGTCACCAATTAGTCAAATAATTGGTATCTAACATTAAATATTAAAATTTGTGACTTATATCATTAAATTCTAAATTAGTATTTAATTAGGTTTAGAGACTAATTTAAAATCTAATGATATAGGTCACTAAAATTTTAATATCTAATATTAAATACTAATTATTTGACTTAATTGATCACTAAATTAATCATTACTTTTATTTTATAATTATTTAGCAATCAAAGATAATTTAGTCACAATTAATAACTATTTTATTTGAAAGCTAAAAATAAATTTCTAAAGAACATTTTTCTTCTTATAATAAAAAAAGTATAAACTTGTTATTAAATTTTAAAAATTGATCCCGAATGGGTTCAAAGGAAGAGTCCACTAAATATTGTTAGTCCAAACCAAATTTGGACATCCTGATAGATCATATAAAAATTATTAGTTACCTGATGGATTTTGTTTTGTTCATATAGATATCTTTATCAATTACAATGAAGTTAAACTCATATTTTAGTAAATTAATTTAGAATTTGTATTCATAATGTTAAACATAATTATATAACCCAACTCCCAAGCATCCCTAGGAAATAGTAATGGTACATTGTTAAACTCCATGCTTCTAGAAATATTAATTTTAAGGACACAACCATCACTATTTTTAAGTTAATATCGTTTTTAATGCTTCGCTTTTAATTATCCTTTGGTTACCGTAAGTATACATTCACTAAACAATTTAAAAATATCAATATTTTAATTATTTTTTTAATTGAAAGTGTGAATATATATTATTATATTATTAAATAAATTATAAACAGATTTTTTTTAAGTTGTGAAAGTATAATTTTCTTATTATTCTGCGTTCGACAAATAATTTTCTATCCATTCTTTTATTAAGTTGTACTCCCACAGTAGAGATGCTGTACTGCAAATGAAAGTAGTACTAACCCTCCTCATTTCTTTCTTTTTTACTTCATTTTTTTTTCCCTAATGAAACTACAGTGAAGCCCACACACACCGAACACATTATACAACTATCGAATACTTTTTACAGTAAGAAAAAAAAAAAATAATATACATTTTTTAATAAATCAAAATTATAATATGCAAAAATTAAAAATAAATTTTTAAAAACTATATTAGAGTTTATACAAATATACAGACTAACTTTAATTTTAAAAAATCATTTTATTTTTTTATTATTTTTTTATTATTATTTTATTATTTTTTTATACTTATAAAGTAGCTCGTTAAACTTAGAATCTACTCACTTGCTTACTGCCATTTATCCTCAGAAATTAGCTTACATATATATAGATATATATATAGTATTTGTAATATGCTTAAAATTACATAGCATTTTTATATATAGACATCAAAGAACTAAAAGTTTTCATCAGTAAAACTACAACTATGTATTATTGTTCAGAGTTGAACGGAGTTCACAGCAGTGTGGCCAACGTTGGAGGCCCAGAAAAAAACATCTTCAACTTCCAACATCATGAGAAACATCTGTTTGATGTTCCCGCTTCATGTTTGAATTTCGATTCGCAAAATTTTCTGTGTCAGTCTTCTGGGGACCACTCGGCTCCACTGTTCGGAAGTGTTCTCGATTCCTTCTTTTCCAGCGACGGAGACACGTTCTGTGAAACGTATGGTGAACTTCACGAGCATTTCAGAAACAAGCAAAGTAACATCTTGGAGGGTGATGCTTCTGCCCCAGTTAATCGGGTTGGTAATTGATGTTTGTGTTTGCTGTTTTGCTTTTGAATGAGATCTATGAATTTGATATTGGCCTTTTGTTGTCTCAGGTTGAGGTTGTTTGTGCCACTTCTGGAAACTCAGCTTCTAGCATGGTTCCGACGAGGAAAAAAGGAATAAAATGGACCAAAGATTTGCATGAACAGTTCGTAACAGCGGTTAATTGCCTTGGTGGTGCTCAAAGTAAGTTAGGTTAAAATTAGAGGACAACAAATAATCATAATCACTTATATTAAAAATATCAAAATTTAGAAACTTAACTAAATATATTGTAAATTTCAGGTTGGTTGGATAATTTTTAAGAGCTTTCAGTCTGATTTCTTAAAGTTTCTAAGTTAGAACAAATTATTGGTGAAACATGACAAATTATGAAAAATATCTAGAGAACAATGGTAAAGATATCTAAGGAGTTGCATTTAACTTTGTATAAAATTAAAACTACAGAGAACAGAAGCTACAAATTGTCATGGAAATTTTCATTGTTTGGTTTTTTTACAACTTGCAGAAGCAAAGCCCAAGGAGGTGCTGAAGATGATGAATTCAAAGTCCCTGACAATTTTACATGTTAAAAGCCACTTGCAGGTTGCAATCTTTTGTTAACGAATTAGCATTTTGTTCATGTTACTTAGTAGTATAACAGAATTGGCATAATTTCGGTGCAGAAATATCGATCCACAATGTACGTGAAGAAAACTTCCAAAGGTATGAATTCTTGTTCAATGTGCTCACGTATAGCAGCAATGCATGCCTTGTTTTAAAACTGGAACATGTGATTAACAGTTATCTTTTTTGTCATCTTTATCGTGCTTATTAGTCTCAAATATTACTTAAATTAATAAAAATATTTGAATAAATTGCATATATACTTCTATGGATAAATCACCACCCACTGTTCTCTTTCCAATGCAGAAGAAGGGCGCGAAGAGATTCATGGCAGAGACATGGTGACTGAACTTCAACAGAAAATGTAACGTGGAATTCTAGACTAATAAAAAATTCTTATATAATTTTTTAAAAAATTCTTCTAATTTTGTTATGTATAATTGTAATTTGTGAAGTTAATTTTAGTTTTGTTTATCATATTTCTCTTTTCTAGCAGCTCCGTAAAAGAACTGGTCCAAATTTATGATTATTTTTTTCTCACAATTACTTGCATATAACTTTATACAAATGTTTCTAAACGTAATTGAATGTTTGTGGCAGATGTATGCAAATTGAGGAATCACGACAACTGCAACTTGAGATTTCGAGGGGTATTCAAGAACAATTAGAGGTGCGTAGGAATTTTCATTTTCAATGGTTCAAATTTCTAAAATTTGTGAATGTTATGATACTAAAAAGGTAATCCTTCACAGCTTCAACGAAATTTGGAGATGCTAGTCCAAGAACAAAGGAAACAGGTCAACGAAGCAAAGAAAGCAAATTGAAGATCATAACTAAAGTTAATATCAGCATTTTTTTGTCATTTTGTCATGCCATCAACCAAGAGTAAGAGGAATGTGTCAACATATTGAAGCAAAAAGGTGTTTCTATGGGCTTCATCGCGTCATTCTCTGATAATTTTGCATCGCTTTCTTTTACATGATACGACATCTTTTGTCTATATTCAAGTGTCGACATTTTCTGTCATGGTAGTGTTGCATCTTCAGAATCATGTCGCCATCCTATAGTTATTATGTTTCTATTAAAAACCATGTTTTGTTATGTTAACTTTCTAGGGTATTTCTTTAATAACTTTTAATTAGTATAAATAATTTAATATTTTTTGTCTGGTAATGGAAAAAATATAAAATTAAAAATAATAAAAGGAAAACTTAATTAATTTTTAAGTACCTCTTGAGTATTTAATTGAGTTTCTACTGAAAAAAAAATCTTCTACACTTAAAATATTTTTTTACATTTAAATATTCTGTCGTTTGAATTTTATTGTCCAAAAGAATAACATACCTGTTACTTTTATTTTTTTGTTCTTAATTAATGATCAACTTTTATTTCTTCAACGATCACTTTCAGCTCATTTATTTTCTATCTAATAGCAAATTATAACTGGTTAGTTAGAGGAGATTGAAATGAAAAGATACAAGCTAATCCGCAAATTAGAGATAAAAAAACAAAATTAATGGTCACATCATTTTATTAATAACAAAATCAAACATAATTTTATTAACTATAAAATCAAACAATAAAATATTTAGACAAAAACAAAATACTTTGAACATTCAATAAAATGAAATTTAATAAAAATTCAATTAAAAATACTCAAATTTATAAATCATTTTAAACTTAATTAATCTTAAAAAAATTGAAATTATTCATCTAGGAAGATATTTTGTTAAACTTTTTTTAATTAATTTTAAAATAAAATAATTTGTTTTCACAGTTTTAAAAGTTTAGCGAATAAATGTATATCTAGTTTATTTTACTTTAAGAATAATAGTTTTTTTTTTTTAGAAAAATCTTGAAATAAAATATTACTTTCTAAGAAAAGTTTAAGTATAACAAATAGATAAGTGTGACAAACAAAAAAATAGAATAATAAATAATGTGTTTCTCTATTTTATTTTCTTTTCAAATGGTTACCGCTATATATGAATGTTCAATTCCTAAAAATTGTTCCATAATGAATGGCAGATAAGGTAATTATGCATCAGCAAGTTAATTCTCACCATGTATTATGGCTTGCAATGGGATGTCACACCTGCAAGTTCTCACTTCTCATATTTCATTCCTAATAATTTGTAATCTTATCCAAAGTATAGAAATGGGGATGCAATTTGATTTTATATGCAAGATACACAACGTGTCCAAAATTATTATCGGTGTCTAATGTTAAATTTAGTTATTTATAAATATTGTTGTATAATGTTAGAAATTTTGTAAGTGTTAAAATCCAATTTAAGTTGTCATGTGACTGTATAATTGTAATTATAATAAAATAAGTAGAGTGATTTTTATATTGGGGTGGAACTGTGCAATACCATAATTAAACTTAGAAAGAAGGAATGAACAAGAAAAGGTTTTTTCCCAAAGTAAGGGCACTCAAGCCCCAAAGTAGGGGACTTCTCCCAATTAAAGTTGTAGTAGGGACACGAACATGCCCCTATTCCTCCAAAGAAGTAGAAAAATATTATTTTATAGTTTCAGTGTTTCAGATGCATGAAAAATAGATTGAATGTATATAGGTAAAATCTACAGTAAATATTAAACATGGATATTAGCAAAATAATATATATATATATATATATATATATATATATAATTATTTATTTTTTAATATAATAAATATGAGTATTATGATATTCAATTTATGGATATCCATATTTTTTATAACTTTATTTAAATATTTTAGAAAAATAAATTAAAAATAAAGTTATTAACAAAAAATATTAATCAATGAAAAAGGATTTATAATTTTTTATTTTTTTGTTATGTTTATAATATTAAATTTATTAACATTTTTAAAATTTTATACTGTATAAAGCAACTTATTTAAATTTCTTTTTTTAAAGTTAGATTTATTTGTACTCATATTTATTATATAACTTTACTTAGATTATACTTTAAAATATTTTTTTATTTTATATTTAAATAATTATTTTTAAGTAATTTTATTTAATGTTTAATCCACAATTATCTGTTGATATAAGAAAAATCACCAACATTTTTATGTGGGTGGAGTAATAAGATGAGTAGTGGGACACACTTTTATTTTGACTGAATAGGTAGGTGTAAGAAATAGAGAAAAAGTAAAGGAAGTGGGGAATAATATTCAATAATTGAAATAAGGTTTCCTATATTGTATTTGAATCTTTTACAATATTTAACTTGGTTTCTAAATGAAAACATTGTAATAAATTTATAACTTTTATAATTGGATTACAAAGTTATGATACTTTTATTAATTTTAGAGATCTAATTATAAATTTTATCGGTAATCAAACTCTAACTAATTATATATATTTTTTAATTTAAAAAACTAATTAAAAATGATAAGTTATGAACGTATTATATATTTAAATAATCCATTTTTTATGTTTATTTGGAGTTGGTTTAAATTTGTGGAATTACAATTGTAATGAAAAAAAAAAAAAAAACTTAAAGAAAGGATAATCTGTGTCCCTACAAAAGAAACAAAAGCATAGAAGGGAGGTCCTTGAACAAGAGAGAAAATTCTTTTTTTTTTTCTCTGGCCTTTACATCCTTCCAAATAAATCTCAAAATGCAACATGAAAGTTTGGGCTAAGAGTTTGCTTTGAAGTTAAAAATTAGTTAAGATATTTTAGGAAGATGTAAAGATATAAGAGTACTTAAAACTTCAATACAAAATACTATAATCAAGTTTATTTTATTAATAATTATATATTTTATATTCTAACTTAATTTTATTTTATATACTTATATTATATTCAATGTTATATATATTATAATTTTTATTTTTATATGAAAATATATAAATATATTCATTAAAAAAAATATGAATTAGCTATTCAAAACTTTAAAATAAAATAATTAAAGTTTGAATTGAATAAAAAAAGAAATTATGGATAAATTTATAAAAATATACAAAAAGAATAAATTAAAAAATACATATGAATATTATTTGAATGAAAACAAAAATGAAGAATAGTCAAATAATATTATAATTATAATTCTTAAACTCATAATAATGAGAAAAAAATTACAAAACTAAATTATTATACTATTCAAAATATATATTATTCAAGTTAATGGAAAATTATTGATATAGAGAAACTTTTTAGTAGATTTAGAATAAGTAATATAAATTTTCTTAAAGATAAATATTCTTGATATTTTTTTTATTTCAAATTATATTCAAAATTTGTTTAATAGAGAGAAATATGAAAAAATATATTAATTTATTTTTAAAATTAAATATCTTCATATTATAGGATTGAAAAATAATAAATCAATTAACACTTTTAATTATATAAAAATAAATAAATTTTTTCTAATATATATATATATATATAATATGAAATAATGTTAATAATTGTTTTTTAAATTAATTTTTTTAAAACTTAAATTAATAAAATCTTATTTAAGATTAACTATATATTGATAAAAATTAAACTATATATCAATAAAAATAAAAAAAATTATCTTTGTTTTTTTTAAAGAGATAGGTTAAACAAAACTAATTATAATAATTTTACATTATAAAAAATTAAAAAATAAATTTTCAATAAAAATATCATTATTTTAATAAATTATTTGATTAATTTAAAAAAAAACTCACTTTTTAACTTGCTCTAAATCCCTTAAAATCTTGATTCGTTATTACTCTAAATGCTCATATAACATAAATTATATATACAAAGAAAATTAGAATTAATATGCAAAGTAAGTTCTTTAAATTCTATACATAAACTTCGCATTCATAAAAAGCTCATAAAAAGTTTTAAAATTAAATGAAACAAATAATTATGTCAGTAAGATCTTTATAAAACAACAAATTATATTCTAATTTTATTAACTATGACCGTTTAAGATAGTTTTTCTTATTCAAATTTTATTTATCAATAATTATTAGCTTGAATGAGAGAAGTGTCTACACTTATAAACTTTTATAAAATGAACTTTTTTCTCAACTAAAATGTTTTTTCGAGTTTCCTTACTATTACGGGACGTGATTACATTTTGAGAAGGACAAATAAGACGTTACATTACTTAAAAAATTATATTTGATTTTCTATAATATTTATTAGATTTTCATTTCTCATATTTTATATTAATTAATTTAATTGTCATACATGTATTATTTTAAAATTAGTTTATATATATATATATATATATATATATATATATATATATATTCGTTTATATACGAATTTGTTTTTCAATTTAAAATTATTATTTATGTTTTCTTATTTGAAAATAGTTTATTTTTAGTTCGTAGGGTTATTTCTTTTAAATTATTTAAAATCCCTTTATAAAGAGAAAAAAAAGACTGTTTAAAAATTATTTATTTTAAATTTAAAAATAAAGAATTAGATTTTAAATTGAGAAACTATAAATATATTTATATATTTTAAATTTATGATAAATATATAAAATATTTTAAATTTATATAAAAGGATATAACTGATAAGATAACTATTAATATTATTTTAAACTTTTGAAATTTTTAAGGGAAAACAAAATTGTCCAAAAAGAACTAGAAAAGAAGATATAGTATTGTTTATTTTGTTTGATAACATCATTTTCAGACACATAATTTGCACTTTTCACGAAAGAGATAAGTTAACGTCATACAATCACTTTCTTATCTGGTTTGTGTTTGGATGAGATACATCAAAAGCACATATAGATAATAATCAATATTTTGCATTATTTTGTAACAACAAATAGTTATTAAAGTAAAAATAATAATTATCTAAATATTTATTTAAATTCGTATAATCTTTATACGGATAAAATTGTAATATATATATATATATATATATATATATATATATAACAATTATTAAAATTATATAGTACTTTTACTGTAAAGTTATCATCACTATTTAAAATATTTTTATAACATTAAAATTAAGAAATAAACTAAATCAAAAGAGAACCCATTTTATTCCTATTTTATTCTAATTTGGATAGACATGTTTTGCTATGAGTTTTACGAAAATAACTTTGTATTTTATGTTTCTTTTCAAATAAAAATGAAAGCATAGTATTTTCATTTCATGTCTCTATTTCTCCTCACACGAATAAGATTACGAGGCTTACATAATTTACATGGCTTCCTATGTTTTAAATTTCATTGTTATTATTATGCACATAAAATGAATGTGCATATTTAAAACATGAATTATTGATTTAAAACTATTGACAAAAAAAAAACAATGATTGAGATTTGATGTATATATAATAAATAATAAACGATGAATGTATTATACTATTAAGAATTAAATTTTTGAACGTTAAGTTTATTTATTTTAGCCGACTCAAATTTTAAATAAAATTGTTTAAATAGTTACTTTTTTTTTATAATTTTCAACTTAACATAATAGTTGATTTATAACATCACAGACAGAAACACGTACATCATCCCGCATTTTTTATTTAATTGACAAAATTTCAACTATAAAGTACAGGAGAAGATAATTTCTCTTTCTTTCTTTACTTGAATGAGTTATATGAAAGAAATATAATGAACTAATTTAATTTTAACAAAATAGTTGTGTATTTTACTTCATCCAGGTAATAAATAGATGTATATATTATTTTAGAATTAAAAAATAGAGAAAAATGATTAATATAAAGTTTGAAAAAAAAAAGGAAAAGGAAAATTGGTAGCAAGAGGAGGCTTGAGCATCAGCAACAGCAACAGCAGCAGTGAGGAGCAGCGGCAGGAACAATGAGTTCTTCTGGTTCAGTGAGCAAAGCACGACCCTCTTCCTCCTCTTCACCCAACTCTTCCACTGAGTCCCTTGATGGCTTGAAGTTTGGCCACAAAATCTACTTTGAGGATGTCAGTGTTGCAGCTGCAGCAACAACTCAAGGGGCCAAAACAACTGCTGGGGTTTCATCATCTTCTTCTTCTTCAAAGAAGGGAAGGGGTGGCTCAGTGCAACCGGCTCAGCCTCCTAGATGTCAGGTTCAGGGCTGCAATGTAGATCTGACTGGAGCCAAGGCTTACTATTCCAGGCACAAGGTTTGTGCCATGCACTCCAAGTCCCCAACTGTCATTGTGGCTAGTCTCGAACAAAGGTTTTGCCAACAGTGTAGCAGGTCACCACCCTCTTTCACCTCTCTCTCTCTCTTTGCTTTTCTTTATTATTGACTTCATAAAGGATAATCTTTTTCTGTTTCTGTTATTCTTTAGTTTCTACCTATTTTTGGTGCTGTTGCTATATTCGGCAGACTGCTTTGTTTTACTTTCATCATCTCACATCCTGCGTTGCTTTTTGCTATTTTTAGCAGTTTTCCTATATTGGGTATCTGCTTTGGTTTACTTTCATCATTTTACATTTTTGTTATTTTTGGTGCTTTTGTTATATTGCTATTCTCATGCTATTTTTGAAAAAATAATAACTGGCTTTCTAATTTACTGATATTCTTGGATTAGTTTCATGGTTAGAAATAATCAATTATTTTTTCTAATGATGGAGGTAAAACATCAAATAGGGCATCTACTTTTTCATGGTTATGGCTATATATGTTGCATTTATTTTTAAATAGTATTGCTTGTTTTGAATTTCAGGGTATTCATCAAGCTGTTTTTGTTCCTTGTGATTTCTCTGTAAATTTTCTTTTATTACGGATGATTCATGTGCTTATCTTCATAAACTAAGTGTGTGTGAAGTGAAGCTTTGCAAGTTTGTTTTGTTTTTTGGTTACTGATGCTACTTAATGATTTGAGAATGGCTCATGTTTCTGGATTTGATGTATCTGGTGTTACTGTGAGTTATAAATGATATCATAAAAGAGAAAAGAAGTTCTCGGGGAAGGAAAGTGGAGTTAGGAAGGGAAGGTAAAAAAGGTGTAGAAACGAGTGCGAGTGCGAAACATGAACTAAGCTGCATAACATGTGAAAAATGTAGATTGGACTCAGATAAGTGAATAATTCATGATTACTCTTTAGACATACTCCATCTTCAGGACTGTCAATATATTGATCAATATTTGGAATCATGAAATACTAAATTTCCCCTTTTAATCTGGTATTTAAAGAGGGTAGGAAGAAGAGGAAGAGACTGATATCTTTGGGAAGTTAGATTTAACAGAGGAGGGATTGAGCTCTTAAATTCCAAGGGAAGAGAGAGAGTGTTATGTGTTCTTCACTTCTCAATAAAGATTATCATTCTAGTTCCTGAATTCTGATCCAGCTCTTACAAACTGTTTATCCTTTTCTGTTTAATAGTTAAAGCTTGATTACATCTGAAATTAACTTCTTCTTCAGTAGGCACACTTTAGTGGAAAGTGGATGGTTATCATGATGGCAAAATCCTACTTTTCTGGATTGGGATATCTTTGGAACGATTCTCTTCATGAAGAACTAAAATTTTAAATTAAGATGTCCCTTTCTGAAATTTCTAACTTATGACACATACAAATTTGTGGTCTAATATAATGGTGGATCTCATATACCTTCACTGATCTTGTGTGATGTGGGATCCGTGTGGTATTTTGAAAGAAAATCTCAGCTACATGTTTAATCTTATTGACTGACAATGATGAATGTTAATCACTTATGTTGAAAAATGATATTTAACAACTAAAAAGTGTTGGGAATTTCTGAATGCTATCCTGGTTTATTGATATTGTACGTATTGAAACCCTTTGAGTAGGAAAAAGACCTCGGTTTTTATTTTTTTCTCTTCTGCTTTAAGACATGTTTGGAAATGGTTTTTATTATCCAATATTTGTGGCTTATTAGTAACTAATTGAAGTTAAAGTTGAGTTTTATTCAACTAGGGGTAGTTGATGGGATGGTCTGTAAATGCTATTTATAATAACTGGCTTGCAGGTTCCTTTTCATTGAAGCTGCATTTTGTATATCTACCTTAAACATATTCTATGTCAGTCTAAATTGTGTTTACCTCAAAGTACATTGTTTTCTATTTCATAATAAGAGTTTAAACATACCTTAAAGCAGCCTGCTAATTAAGCTTTATCTGGCCTTTTAACTTGGCGTTATAATATTCTATACATACTTACTGTGACCTTAAATTGGAAGGGTCTTATCTCTCTGTGTTACAAAATCTTAAATCATATTCTCTTTCCTTCAAATCTCAATTGTCTAAGACACACTTCATCAAGGCTATGATGATCTAGAAAATTTGTGTGATAGTGAGAGTTACAATTGTTTTTGGGGTTTATAAGCGTTTTATATATGAGCTTGAGTTCAAAGTGCATTTAGACCGTGATGTTCCTTGTTTCTATGCTGAGATGATTTTTCACCCATGCCATTGCAACCCTCAGTTTCAAAACCTTTGGCTGTGTTGCCAATTATGTTATCCATTATCAAATGCAGGAACATTTCTGTGAGATGTGGGAATTGCTTCTTATGGAAATGTACCTATATCCTTGTAGCATGCTTTTACATAAGCTTGGTAGCATATATATATATTTCAGAAATGCTAATATCCCCTTTGTTAGTCCTTGCCCAGGTTTCATCTGCTTTCTGAATTTGATCAAGGAAAGCGAAGCTGCCGCCGGCGACTTGCTGGCCACAATGAGCGCCGGCGAAAGCCTCCACCCAGCTCCATATTAACCTCTCGCTATGGCAGGCTTTCTTCCCCTATTTTTGGTTAGAAATTATCAGTAAAACATCAATTCCAAACCTCTCTATGTAGTTAGTGCATGTTTGGTTCGGCATCGGATCAACTCAAACGTGGATTTATGATCCACATCCAAATTGAAACCACTTTGAGTAATTTCCATGTTTTACATCCAAAACATGGATTCAAGGTTCCATCGCCAAACCAAACACACACTTAATGTATCGTAGGAAGTATCAATAATTTCAGATTTTGCTCTTCCTTGCCTATAAAACATTCAACTGTTTCACTCATGTTTAGCAGATAACAATGGTAAAGCTGGTAGCTTTCTCATGGAATTTGCTTCATATCCAAAGCTTACATTGAGAAACACCTTGCCAACTCCAAGATCAGACGAGCCACTACCTGGAAACCATGCTGCAACACTAACCTGGCAGGCCAACTCAGACACAGCATCTGAATTTTTCCTGCATGGATCAGGGAGTGGTGGAACAAGCTTCCTTGGTTCCAAACATCCTTTAGTGGAAAGCTACACCGGAGTCACTGACTCGAACTGTGCTCTCTCTCTTCTGTCAAATCAAACATGGGGTTCCAGAACCACACAACCAAGTGTTGAGCTGAACAACAACAACTTGTTCAATTTAAATGGGAGCTCCATGACCCAATTCACTGCTGCTTCCTCACAGGTTGCAGCCATCCATCAACTTCCAAATGCCACCTCATGGTACCTCAAGGCCATTGACTCGCCGGAGGGTGTTCCCGATCTCGGCCTAGGCCAAATTTCGCCGTCTCTTCATGGCCATCTTCATGATGAGCTTGATGTGGCACATCCGGGTAGGAGGCATTACATGGATCTTGGGGAGTCCAGGGCCTGTGAGTCTTCTCACTGGTCACTTTAAAGATCTTCTTTGCTATCAGATGCATAAGAATAGTAATAATATTGTTATGCAGCGCTGAAAAGTATCAGGGGTATCTCTGCTTACTTTATCAGTTACCGAACTTGTACTACTGCATTATGGTTGTTTGAACTTGGTTGCAAGGTGGGTATGTCCTTCCTTTGGTTGTGGAACTTTGAACATTTGAATTTCCTTATTTTGTTTCAAGTTATGAGCAAGGTTGGTAGCCTTGTTTCATCTTGTGGAACTTTTCAAACATTATTATTCTGGTATTGGAACTTATAAAAGCTAAATCGGTAACCTTGTTTTATTTGTGGGAAATTTCAGACATGCATCGTTTGTTGTATTGCGTCTAGAAGAACTGGTAATGCTGTATTGGCTAGTAGTCACCCCCAAAATCTTTAGACTTGCTGATGAAAATATTTTTTTTAATCTAATAGTTTAAAAGAATAACTCGTTTTTAATTGTCAAATTTAAAGAAAAATGAATGGAGTAGAAATTTTTTTGGAGTAATTTGATCTCCTTTTGTATATAAAAGGGGAAAATATGGATTGCTTCAAGAGTAAATAAACCCTTTTACTGTTGCCCGACTTTCCAAGTTTATAAAAGCTGTGGCTTTTGCAGTGATAATAATTACTTCATATTAAAATCTCTATTATCTATGTACGGTTTATAATATTAAACTTTCATCAGTAATATATATATATATATTCTGGGGATAAAAAAAATTGAATGGTATCTAAATAATGTGAATTATTTGTAAAGAGTTTTGCCTTCTGCACCCCAAGAATTTCTACCCGCAGTCCCATATAATTTTAATGTGTTGAGGGTTTGCGTTTGTGGTTCGCAGTGGTTGGTGGTGCCAGTTTAGTTTAAGGGTGGTTGTTGCAGTGATTTTGAGGAATCTGTGTTTTTTATTTTGCAATTCGAGTTCTGGAATGTACAATTTAATGATCTTTCAAATTGTATATTCGAAACTTTAGAAGTTTGTTTTTTATATTCCAGAATACAGAATTTAAAATATAAATATATATGTATTTCAGAATCTGCCTTTTGAAATACATATTTGTATTTTATATTGTATTTCCGTAGAATTCAAAAAATGTATTTATATTATGGATTGTATGTTTTGAAATATATATTTTATATTTTGAATTTTATGTTTTGCTATATACATTTTGTATTTTAAATTGTATGTTTTGGAATATAGCTGTAATAAATTTTAACATTTATTTTATTTTATTTTTTTATTTCTGTTTTTAATTGCAATTGTGATGTGATTTATTTAATTGAATATAAAGACCAGGTTCACGTTTTATGGAAATTCTATGGTTGAAATTAACTTCAAAAAATATTCAAAATTAAGTATAGTTAATTCTTTAATAATCCTAAAATAAATCAGTGTACTCCTAGCTTTATAAAGGTAGGTACATGTATTTGAGAAGAAAAAAAAGTTTCATATTCTAAATTTGTAAATAAAAGTTGAAATAGTAGTAGTACTGCAAAGGATCCAAAAAAATGGTTGTTACAAAATAGAGTAGCCACCTTGAACTTGAGACGAAAAAGAGTGTAAGCTAAGGTGTGAAATGAAAAAGGACAAGAATACCGAAAGCTTTTGTTCATGTTTGTTGGGATCGAATATATGTTAAGAAAAAGCATATGCTAAAATTTTGTTTATTTAATCTTGTTAAGAATTTGTTCTTGTAAAAGAACACGTTCTTTATATCATCTCCTCATAAGCTATTTTACTGTGACTTATAAAGGAAATACTTTAAATTCTTTTCATTTCAATCCAAAAATACACTTAATAAAAAGAGAGTTTGAAAATTGTATTGTATATCAAATAACCTCTAACCATGCAAATAACTTTTACACTATCATCTAATCATAATTAGTTATATATTACAAATATATTTATTATTATAAATAATTATCTTATAAGTTGTGTTAACAATGAATCTTTCTACAGTGAAACTCGTAAAATACTATACTCTAAAAGAAAAAAATAAAACATTACTTTTCGATTATAAAATTCATAATGACTAATCATATTTATTATATATATATATATATATATATATATATATATATATATATATATATATATATATATATATATAT
>Ga0099825_1004244_pt1 | contig 18845 bp, 7 predicted proteins | sample SiratroredBW_FD_76838 | JGI IMG/M metagenome (GOLD analysis project Ga0099825, IMG submission 76838) | Root nodule microbial communities of legume samples collected from California, USA - Siratro red BW | ecosystem: Host-associated > Plants > Roots > Nodule | place: USA: California | collected... | reverse complement strand
TAACTGCGCAATGTATATAAGTCATCAAATATAAATATATACTTGATTTTTGTTATCATCAAAACTTTATCAAATGATTTGATCCTCTAAAGGGACTTTGGACCGTCTAATGTTCAACAGTTACGGTAAGAATATTTAAATATTATTATAATTACCTTTAATATAATTTATAAAACTGGTTCTAATAAAAGAAAAGGTGATAGTTGTTACTTCTATGGCCGAGTATAGTGCCTAAGTTCTATGGCCGAGTATAATGACCAAATTTAGAAATACTGATTTTCATGAAGCCGAGTTTCGTGGTTGAGTTCTCTCGAAGACAACCTTCATTATTAAGCTCCAAAATGCCGAGCTCGTTGAAGCCTAGCTTCATGGCCGATCTCTCGAGACTGAGATCCGTGATGATCCGTAGAGGACAACCTCCATGACTAAGCTCCAGAATGCCAAACTCCAAGGTCAAGCTCCAAAGTGCCCAGCTCGGTGCTGATTCGTCGAGGACAATTTCCATGATTCGCTGCATGGATCAATTCTACAAACTTCTTAAATAAAAATTATAGATTTTTGTTGTTACATATTATTTTAATTCAATTTTATTCAAATTCTTCTAAGAAAAATATTTCAATGTCTTACCTCATTTTAGTGAAATATGCCTTATTTTGGTACAGATCTGCATCATACACATGGGACCGAGGTGCATCATACACATCTCCACAAACCCAATCAAAAGTGACTGGTATCAAGGCTGACATGTTAAGGTATGGAGACATCGTAGGTCATCAGTCGCTCAGGCCGACATGTTGTCAGCCAACAAGGTATGGGGACTTTGCAGGTTGTCAGTCGCTCAGGTTGACATATTGTCAGCCAACAAGGTATGGGGACTTTGCAGGTTACCAGTCCTCAGGTCGACATGTTGTCAGCCAACAAGGTATGGGGACTTCGCAGGTTGTCAGTCGCTCGAGCTGACATGTTGTCAACCAACAAGGTATGGGACTTTGCAGGTTGCCAGTCCTCAGGCCAACATGTTGTCAGCCAACAAGGTATAGGGACTCTGCAGGTTGCCAATTGCTCAGACCGACATGTTGTCAGCCAACAAGGTATAGGGACTTCGCAGGTTGCCAGTCCCTCAGGCCGACTTGTTGTCAGCCAACAAGGTATAGGGACTTTGCAGGTTGTCAGTCGCTCAAGCTGACATGTTGTCAGCCAATAAGATATATGGACTCCGCAGGTTGCCAATCACTCAGGCCCACATGTTGTCACCCAACAAGGTATAGGGAATCCGTAGGTTGCCAATTGCTCAGGTCGACATGTTGTCAGCTAACAAGGTATACAAGCTCCACCAATTTCCAGTTACCCAAACCGACATGTTATCAACCATAGCAAACTACATGGCCAATCTAGGACACAGGCTCTGCCAATTTCCAGTTATCCAAGCCGACATGTTATCAGCCATACCCACATGCCGCATATTATATGTATCACGCAGGTCGATATGTCATCAGCCATTCCCACACATCAGCTTCTCTACCATCACACACATTGGGACTAATACGAGCAACAAAGATTGACCACTTCTCAGCCTTATGCCACTTAAAACTCTTTATGTCTAACAATTACTCGAGCCTGAGAGACTAGTATACTATACGGCCATCAGAGAGCATGACCGACAACACTCACTGTTGTATTATACGGCCATTAGAACGAGGCCGACAATCACATATGAAACTCTTTATAGTCTAACAACTACTCAAGCTTGGGAGACTAGTGTACTATACGGCCATTTGAGAACATAGAAGTCAAAAATCACTCATGAAACTCTTTATAGTCTAAGGACTACTCGAGCTTGAGAGGCCAGTGTACTATACGGCTATTAGAGAGCATAGCCGACAACATTCAATCATGAAAACTCTTTGTAGTCGTGGGGAAGCTAGTGTACTACGCAACCATTCAAGAGCATGGCGGTCCTCAAGACGGCAAGTTGTCAGGCACACTCGCGAGCTGTTTACTACAGAATACGCATAGGCCGACAAGTATCCGATGACTTCCAATGAACCAATCTCTCCATCTCTCTTACATTGGGAACAAGCATCTAACATTTGACACATAAACAGATTCCAATAAATTGTGCATTCCCATCTGACAAAAGTGAGGTTGAGTTAACTACACATCATCCTCTGACATAACATGCAGACCTTTGATAGGAGAGACTACACACCTTCTCCTGACGCAACATGCAAAAAAGGGGTAACACCTCTGACAGGAGAGACTACATACCTTCTCCTGACATAGCATGCAGAAAAGGGGTAACACCTCTGACAAGAGAGACTACACATCTTCCCCTGGCTAAGAAAGCAATCATTACATATGTTAGTATAAATAGTGAACGAAAGAAGAAAGAAAGGTACGTTTTTCCATCCCAATTCATACTGTTAAACTCTGATAATTGAATACTGACTTGAGCATCGGAGTGTCTTCCGCAGGTACCTCCCCCATCATCTTAGATATCGGAGATCATATATTCACAAAGAGATAGGCACAGTTGACACCTTGAAGTCTTGTTCTCAGCCTCAGGACTCCGCAAGAACATTTATTGTTCTCAGCCTTAAGGCTATATAAGAACAATTGGTATCCACCGTGGGGCCGAGAGGTACACAAACAAAACTCTCATGGTGCGTTCTGAATTGTAATATCAAAATTAATATGAAGAAAATAAATCATAAATATCTTATTAAGTTATAATTATGTTTAATAAATCTAGTATTAAAAAGAAAAATATAGATAAAAAATATATAAAAATGTATTTATCACAAAGTTACCTTTCTGTTAACCTAACATGTTATTAATTTATATTTAACCTTAATACGAGACTTCTTTATGTAATTCATCTTTTTTTAAATCCTTTTGTTCAATTTTATTGACAAAGGGTGATATGCAAAAAGAAAAAAAAATGTTTCTCTTTATTTGAAGATAAAATTTATCAAATACAATCTTCACAATATAATCTTCACTGTTGAAATTGGGTTATCTCCATTTCTAACTTCTTTCCTCTTTTCATGTTACACTAGATTATTGAAAAGATTAGCAGAAACTATTGTTAGATAGGAAGGAGGACATTGTTTATCTTTCATGTGTATCTTCAACTAGTACTCTCTTGGATAAAGAAAAAAGAAAATGTGGTGAATGTGGAATCTAGAAATAACCCTATCTACAGACACCAAAAGATGGGAAGATGAAACCATACAACCCCCAACCATCAAATAATTTCATCATCATCCTTTGACATCATACAATCCAAAATCTTTTAGACATTTTGCACATTGTACCTGCTCAAGCCTATGGTATATCATACTAGATTGACAAGATGTCGACCTTATAAAAAAATGGATTTTTCTTTTAAAGACTTGTTGTCTTCCTTTAAGCTAGGGGACAAGTGTTGAGAGCTCCATCTCAACATCTCAATGATACAATATAAATAGATATACACTCTAAGATAAAAGGTAATAAATCTTTGACAATTAGTGGATACTCTCTCTCTATTGATTGAGAAATTACTTAAAGGCCAGAATACACTAACAAATACTATGTCGAGACCAAATCTGAACTCATCATCAAAACATCATATCAGGTCTCATACTTAATTTAATTTCTTAATCAAATTAATTATAAATTGAAGTTAGAAAATTACTTAATTGATTCATTTTATTTTTTTATCTCCAATGAAAATATTGTTTGATGACACTATTTTATTATTTTATACATACTATATTTTTAATACTCTATTTAAGTAAAAAAAAATTATACCACTTTTTTATTTGTAAAATATGTCTCTTATGTACAGAATATCCTATAAATTATACTACATCTATCGCTTTATCTGTTAATCCAATTACTTGTAATAAATATTATTCATCTGATATATTATATAGATAAAAAATACAAGAAGTAAATAAAATAAATTGTTGACAGATAAGAAAAATTTAAATAATATACGAATCTCATGTTGTTTACTTTGAACTATTTCTCATATAAATAATTAATCATTAAAAGTAAGACATTACAAAAATCATCACAAATTACTAAGCTGTTATTTAAGGATTAAATTAGGAGATAATTTATTTATCGTATACAATTTTACTAATTTCTCTAACAAATAAATTATCACTTAAATTTAACTTTGAAACATTAAAAGGGTTTAGGTTATAATTTGATGTAAATTATTTATTATTAGCTATTATTTTTTCAGATTTGATATTTTTATTACTGGTCTTCTATATTGAAATGATATTAGTTTTTTTTTTAGTATCTCCTATTTTTTTCTCTTCATTCCTCTCAACGTATACATACACAACAAAAAAGATAAAATATATATATTTTCTTAGTATCAAATCGAATATTAACAATATCAATATATTTTGTATAGATTTACCTAACATTTGCATAAATTCAAATTATATATTTTTTTATTTTATTTGATATTGTGTAATTATATTTTTATCTTATATAAATTTAATTGATATTTTTCATCGGAGTATATTTTCATTTTAAATGATAATATGTAGATTTAATAATACTTGATAAGATAATTAGATTTCTATCTTGTGTAAATTTTATTTATATTCTCATAAAATTCAATTTTAAAACCAAATTACATGGTGAAAAATCGCCCTATCTTTGTATTTGAACGGAGATTCCATACTTTATTCCAAGGATTTACTATTAGAAATTGGTAATATAACCATTTTTTCTTATTTACTGTGTTTAATCGCAATTATAAATTGTGTTTAGTTGTTATTTTTAATTAATTTTTTTATTATTTAACTAATGAGTTATTGAGATTTATGACTGATATGATTTTATTTATTGATTTATTAATGTAATGATAACTATTTTCATAAATTGACGCTATTGGTATTATTCTTGTTTTGATGTCTTCACTTTTAGAAAAGTTGTTCAGGATAATACAATTTTTTTTATATAAACATTTCTGAAAAGAAAAAAATGTTACATAAACATAATAGGTGTTTCTATTGTAAAAAGATAAAGCAGTACACGACATAGGGACCTGTAAAATATGTTGATACTATTTTTTTTAAAAGGTGAGTAAAGTTTAATAAAAATTAAAAGAATGTCATATACTTAGTGAAGTTAAAGAGGAGTGAATGTACTTTACTTGTCTAATAATCAAGCTTAAGGTTTGCAGTGTTAACTTTTTCTTCTTTATTTAAAATAAAATAAGCAAAATAGAGTGTAGAAAAATTGCTCCATTTTAAATTTTTTATTTTATAAGGAGTTTCATAAATTACTAAAATTTATATATAGGTTACACGAGTTTCTTAAATTACGAAAATGTATTTATGGGTTACAGCATGTCTCAAACAAGGTCCTACATCTATTAAACATAGAATCTTTCAATTAAACTTATAAGTAATTGTAACTTTAATTTTATTTTGTAAAAATAAAATTAAATAAAACTTTTTAATATTTTATAAGTTAAATTAGACTTAAAATATCAAAAAATTAGTACCCATGTTAATTAATCTGTCAGCCTTTTTTATCTAGCCATATGAAAAACCAGCATTTTTATATGAAACCTATTGAATTAAACATCTAATTCATTACTATTATATCAAAATTTGTTGTTTATATTTCTTTAACAAAACAGAAATTAATTACTTCTATATCTGATTAGTATTGATTTTCATATCATTGATCGAAATTGTCAGCTTTTTTTACACCTAATCTTCTGATGTGCCCACTCAGACTTCCCTTCAAAACTTACAATACAACCTAATCTTCTGATGTGCCCACTCAGACTTCCCTTCAAAACTTACAATACAAAAGGGAACCGAAATATAGCAATGCAATAACAGAGGTTCATGCATCATGAATTATGAACACAAGTTCTCATAATAAATAATTTTCATTTTCAACACTCAAATTTCGGTCGCACATGAGGGACAGAGAGGCATAAGATGGCACATGCATCCCATGTGAGTATGCAAAGGGTCCACGCTCTATTCACTATCAATGAAAAACAAACACTGAGAATCTAAAAGATTAAACAAAGTTCCAAGTTCCACACTCACATGCAAAGTAATAACAATGAGATAGGGTCTATGAATGAACACAGAAATTGGAATCAAGATCTCATGCTACTCCAAATAACAAAAATGAGAAGATACCAAAACATAGGTGAATTAATTAGCATATGCATTTATAGCAAAGGAATCATCATACCCATTGGCCACACTATTTTAAAATTGTAATCAACTAATCTCAAAGGAAAAAGGAAAACCTATAGTGTAACAAGAAAAAAATTGCAACCAAACACAAGCAGCACACACATCAAATTAAAGGGAGGTGTTACTAAGATTAAGATTCCCTCCATGTATGATACATATTGATTTCAGCTGAACTCTATTTTGTTGTTGAGGAAGTGAGTGAGTTGAACTCAGTGATGATGGTGGTGAGGGGGTGGTGCTGCTGCCATGGCTGGTGGGGTTGGGGGCTTGCATTGGTAACACTTGGCAAAGAGCCCAAAAGTGTCAATTTGCTTGATGAAGTTGGTCATGCTGGCCCATCCTCCAAACCCAAACCCAACCACCAAAACCCACACCACAATGAATGCATTGAACACATACATTGCAGTCCAGCTTGGCATGAAGATAGGAGGCTTCTCAGCAGCATTCTACAAAACAAAAAGCAAATTGTGTCACATAATTGAGGCCCCTACTTATACTCTCCCCTTGCATTATTTCAAAAATTTCCAAAACAAGACCAATAATGATGTCAAATGGAATTAAAATAAAAATGTGCAGGCCTTTCTTCTATGTTATTTACCTTATTCATGTTTACTCAATATCAGACTTTGTACTTTGTACTTATGTATGACCCTGATCATGATCCTATCTGAAAGTTTTTATTCCAACATTTTTGCACTAGGTTGGCCTAATTTGCACTAATGTTGGCCTAATTTGAATTATTGGGAGAGAGATGAATGAAATTGCCAGCTCAAGAGAGGCATAGTACGATATTGTTGACTGTAGCAAATAACTGAAAGAAAATGACCTCCCACCAGTCCTCCAATCTTCAAATACACATTCAAATCCAAGCCTTAAATGCTTCTGTACATTTTCTGCTCTCACCCTTTCCTTGTGTCCCTCTCTCACACTCACAACACACTGTGCATGCACATTTAATAGTGGGATACTGGAAGAAGTCCACATCCAAATGTCTATGTCCAACAAACATGTAATGACACACATACCCTCGGTCACATTCTCATATTCACACTAATGCCACTTCTCATTCAAACTTCAGACATATATAACATGGTAAAAATGGGAAAAAGGTAAAATCTTATTAGATGCTTTTGCATGTTTGTGTAAGAGTGTCTTGTAGTAAAAGTGTTTATAACTTAATCTCTCTTTATAAACAAGTTGGCATAGAATGTAACATATCCAATTCAAAACATGAAATGTAAGTGTATAAACTACTGAATGATTTACCTGTCTAGCAGAGGCTTTTCTGTAAGTGAGCATATGAGCTGTGGCGGGGATGATGTAGACAGTGAAACTAACCAGAAGAGCTCCGACTGCAGAGTTGATGGGTCCAAAGAAAGGAAAGATTATGGCAAAAAACCATATTGGTATCACCACTGGCAACCTTGCAAGTGCCCTTAGACAAATGCTTTTTGTGTCGTGCATTCCAATTACCTTCTCCCAGACAAAGTACAGTGGAGTACAAGCGAAACCGAAAGTGATGAACTGCATGCACCCCATTAAATATTGAGTTAGAACTCTCCTTCCATCCATGTTCAAATGTTTTTCTTTTCTTCAATTATTTAACAAAGACATTATTTGCTGTGTTCAAGTTGCTGGCTTGCAACAATTGTGTTTTGTCACTTTTCACTAGTGGTTTTGGACAGCATAGATAATACAAAGTGATAGCTGAATTTATGTGAATTGTATAAAAAAATTTACAGGCATTCAAAACACTGACAAAAGACTGATTTTGAATGTTAGGGGAAAATGATCTTTCCATTGAAACCACTGCAGAATGAAATACCTGACTTTGGTGCAAAAGTGTGCAAAAGTTAAATCGGTGGGCGAAACCGTAACCGCTTTTGAGAAGTTAATGTTGTGATCGGTTATTCGTTTATTTGTTTTTGGGTTGTGGAATTGTTCACCTACCCGCAAAAGTCTATGATCCAGTTATTTGTTCTGACATGCTAAGGAAGCTCGATAAATTTTTTTACAGCCGATTAAATGAACATTTATTGCAACAAGGCTTATGGGTAACTACTTTATTCTTTTCTATTATTAGAATCCAAATAAGCATTGGATGCTATATTCTAATGCACATAATTACTAACAAAAAATCATACCTGTTTATAGCACCACTTACTTGAGCATTTTTTTATCCTTTAAATAAAAACAACAAAACTACCATAGCCATGAGTTACATACACTCTTGCATTGGTTACATTTTGTACCAAAATACAAAAAAAATGCATGAACGGGATTTACATGACAAGTTTTTTGTTTTCTATTTACTGCATTAGAATTTAACCATTATATAAGAAAGTACTTATCAATTATTACAATCCAAATAAGAATTTAGTTCTCTAATACGGTCACTGGTCACTACTGATAAAAACTAAAACAGCATTAGAGGGACTTACTTAATGCGTTGTTATCAGTGCATCAATTACAGAAACAGAAGTAGGTATGACTTAACACATTCTCCAACTAAGCTTCTTTATGTCACATTATAAGTTTTGTTCTACTTCAATGAGCATTCCAACACTAACTATTTTTTTTATAGTATTTATTACACTTCAACGCAACTATAGTCTTTACAATATGTAAAATTGTTTTTATTGTTATTATTTAGGATCTTATTTATACCAGCATGTTCAAAATAGGGTTTTTATAAGTCCTAGTCTTCTATTATAACAAGCTATTTTTGTATTTTTACAAGTTCTAGTCTTCCAAATAGCATCTTAAAACTCCAGCCATGATGCTTGTATTTTTGTTTTTTTATTATAACAAGTTATATAACTATCTACTAATTAATATAATCCAAATTAGCATTTAATTTCTTTAATAACTAACCACTAATAAAAAGTAGTAAAATAGTATCAGAGGACTTATTGATTAACTATTTACTAGTGCATAATTTTACCCATTTAAATCAAAACAAAATACTGTTATTTATTATGAGTAAGACTCTTGAATTGAAAACACAGGAATTTGTTTACCTGGTGAATGAGCATGAGGATTACAGCAGCATCACGAAATCCATTTTTGGGGAGGAGAGAGAAGGCATTGGAATGATTGAGAAGTTCATCACCAAAAGCCCAGTAAACGGCAGCAGCAGAAGGAATCGTTAGTGTGAAAACGTACAAAGTCGCCAGCAAGTATATGTACTTGAACTTCTGTGGCTTCCACATGGCATGCATAATCTCTCTGAAACATTTGTCACCTTCGTCACTTTACACTCCAGGATCAAAGAATAATCATAATAATAGGGACATTGGAATTTCTAAAAACGGGTGAATAAATAAAAATAGTGACTCTCTTGGCTCTTCATGGCCACTTTGTTTTTACCAGACTGTGTTCTGCAGAGCAAAGGACAGTGGGAGCCACCCATTCAACACATTTTCTGAGAAATTATATTTCTTCACAAAATTTATACCAAAATAATAAAATATCAGTTTTTTAACTCAATTTTTTGCTGGGCCTTAAGTTCATGTTCTGCAAAGTTTAAAAGGGTTCAGATAATTGGTTTTGGTTTTGAAAAAGGACAAAAGCAACAAAGCAAAAACCATTCAACTGTAGGATTTAGTGGAGACATTATTTAATTATATCTTAGTATGATAATGTTCTTACACTCTGTCTCATTAGTTAAATAGGACATCATTGCCTTTTATAATCCTATCAGCAGCTGTGATTAACTGATATATAAAAAAGAAAAATAACTAAACAGATGCTATTATTGAAAGACAATGATGACATGTAGCTTGGAACCCATATAGAGATTCTTGGAACCTCATGACACATGAAGCTGACAATACACATTTTTAAAATAAATTTTATAATACAATCTAATATCATAGTCCAAGTAAATCTTCCTATCTAATAATATTTCTTTCAAGATATAGAGAGAGGAATGTACAAATCTTTCTCATAAAGAAGGGTGATTTTCACATAAATGATTAAAAAGGTCACATACTATATAATTATAAAATATTTATTATTTTTCTACATCTCTAACTGTTAGATCACACCATCTATTACAGTTGTGTTTGTACTTCTCTCTCAAGGTGTTACTTAAGAGCATATTTTTTTCCAAAGGGTAACTTACACAGTAACTGCATGTCCACCAAACGTGTACAGTATGTTGGTGGCTCCGGTAAAGTACAGCACTAGCTTTTTTGGACCAGTGTGAGTCACATTTTCTGCCTGCCATGATATTTTCACACATCAAATTCTTATCCTAGCATATAATGATGTTTCAAACACTAATAAAATTAGAATATTTTTTATACACATGGTATCAACTATATTCAAAAAGACTAGATAATCTTGTGCATTGATGTGATGTGACAGTAACATTTATTAAATGATATTTTACAATTTTACATAAACTTACAAAATTATGGCTGGAAATTACTGATTTACCTGGCCATGAATGAGAGCTGCTATGGCCAAGTACCAAGCAGTGTAAGTGGTCATTCCAAGTCCAAGAAAAGACCAAATACGGTAATTGTGGAAGGAGGGTATGAACACAGAGGTGGCACAGCAAGCTCCAAAGATGTAAGTCCAAGTCCGTTTATCCAAGTGGTCATTTATGTAGTAAATGTTACTGTTTTAGCAAGCAGAAACCATAAAAGGTGTAAAAGATGTTTTTGCAATCAGAACAAAGCCATACCAGATTGCCACAATATTTTTTTGCAGAAATTAAGAAAGAATCTGACCTTGCACATGCTATAAGCTGAATCACAGATCCAAAGAGAAGGAAAGTACAGTTGAAGGCTAACCCCACCGCTTTCCAATACGGACCCAGCAACCCATCAAGCACTTCAAACCACTGAAAAATCCAGTGCAGGGAGTTTCAGTTTAGACTACTTGGTCAATGATTTATACTCATATATATATTTATATATAATACTTTTACTAAATGACCTCATCCTAGGTTTCTAAGAAATTTTTCTAAGTGTTTGAAGCCACAATTGTGACTATTTTAAAAAGCTGTGATTGATATGAAGACCTGAACTCTTTTGAGGGAGAGATTAGGAAGAAGCTGCGGAGGAAGAATTACAATACCTGAATGACATGGTTCTTGAAACTGACATTTTCTTTTTCCTTTCTGGCACGGTACTCCATGTAGAGGACACTTATCAGATACGCTGTCCAACTTCCCATGATTCCATAGAAAATCTGAAGCAAGATCCCTGATAGCATGCCAAGTTGAGAGAAAGAACAGGGAAGTGTCAACAGCACTTGAGCCACCTAATTAGACATAGAAGATGAAAAAAGTAAGTGATTATTGTTACGAAAGCTTGGTTTTTTGGAGATGGGGTGTCTTCAATTTTACTTGATTTGAAGCACAGCTGAACCATGCGTCCCAAACAGAGCCTCCATGCCAGAGCAAGCTCTTGAAACTGAACATGGAGTGCTCTTGCGACTCCTTCTCTTCTTCCCTCACACCCCCCACTTCACTCTCTGTCTCGTTGAGGCTTGCCACTATTGCTTCCTCTGCTTGCTTCTGAGGCAACATTGTTTCCATTTCTTCTGATGAAGGATCTGAAACACACGAAAGTACGTTAATAAGACAAAAAACAAGGATCAACCACTACCCCAGAAAACGAAAGCCAAAGAAAAAGAGCACCACCCCAGATCCAGATAACTGAAAATTCTTGCAGCCTTTTCACAAAAAAACAACATGAATCCCACCACACAAAAAGAGAGACTAGGAAAATTACAAAGAAAAAGTGCCCAGATAGTATTTAGAATTACAGTAGAAAATCCAATGCAGATACCTATCCCACTTTCCACTACCCTTACCTTGTAATGTCTCTTTCTCCAAAAGACTGAAAATTTAAGCAACCCCCGTACGCCTCTAACTATCTTCCAAACCAAAACGGCCTTTGTGTTATTGAATGCCTTCTCTGAAAGCTGTTAGGTACAGTCAGTGGCAGAGATGTGTTAATGCCAAAGAATTCTCTATTCGTGGAATTGAAAAAGGAAGCTTTGAATGCAGTGAAATATAACACATGAAGTTAAGTTACGAACTTAACTTGTTGCTGGTACTGAGCAGAGATTGAAAAGTGAGCAAAATTGTTATTATAAAAGCAGCACCGCTTTAATGCGCGCCACCAATTGGCGCAGAAAAAGGCAGAACCGAACGGCAGAGGCGGCGAGAAGCCGCAAAAGCAGGAAAGAACAGAAGGAAAAAGGAAAAAAAGAAATCACTCGAGAGTGAGGCTTTGGTTCTGGTTTTGGTTTTCCAAGTTGGCCTTTGTTTTTCTCTTGTTCAGACTTCAGAGACTGGTGAATGGTGATACTATATATAAATAAAAATAAAGACCCTTTTGGTTACTGCTGAACCAGATATTGCATATATAAATGAAGGTGGACCATTTTTCAATGTTAATATATGTGGACAAAAGTGAAGAAAAGCAGAGAGAAAGAGATTGAATTGAAAAAAAGTTGCAAGCAAGCCTTGCAGCTTGTATATTCTATCAGAGTGATTGAGAGGTATAGACAGAGAAAGAGAAAGATGAAAGAAACCCAACTTTGATTTGATTATTGGGTCTCTGCAGAATTTGAAGATGAAAGTGAAGAGACTTTGCGTTTTGTTTTGTAAGGAGTGAAGTGAATGAAAGAAGGTGTGTTTTTATAGGCCGAAAAGGTGCTTCAACCTTAACGGTTTAAGATTATGCTTTAGTATAAAGAACTGAACCTAGGATTTCGTTCTCCAAATTCATGTTCAGACTTTAACTTTGTTTACTTTCTTTCCCTTTTCTCATTTTAAAACTTTTTTTTGAAAAATATTATTTGCTTTTTTAATACTTTTTCTCTTTTACAAATTAAAACTTTTGAAATAGGTATCATAAACCTACTCTTCTGACTACAATGTGAACGTTTTAGAGTGCCTATAACTATAGCTATAACATTACCAAAAATAGGATCATAATTTATTTGTAAGTTTTTGTTTTATTAGAAAGATGAAAAAATAAGAATAAAACGATCACATTTTAAAACCTTGGTTTCTTGTAATAACACGTTCTGCTATGTATTAACAGTATCATACATTAGAAACATATTCATTGTTTATATTAATAAAACTGTTAATAAGATATACTAAATTATTAATATAAATTTATGAAATTGTATTATTCAATTTAATTTTTTCTAAAATAAAGTCTTTTAATATCATAGGCAAACTCGATGGACAATCATTAATAATGCATGATAATTTCTTAGAAATAAATATATAATTAAAAATTGATTACTTAAAAATAGGTAATATCACCTTGATATCTATACGGTGAGACGACAGTAATATTTTGAAAAAAAAACTGTAAGAATAGCGTTAAGAGAGCATTTGATTCAAGAAAAATATTGATGTCATTTTCTTAAAAGGATAAATTGAGTTAGTTAATGTAGTTTTATTTTCTGATGATCCGTTTTATCTGAAGTTGAACAAAAATAATTTATATATATATATATATATATATATATATATATATATATAAAAGTTAATTTTAAACATTGTGTAATTAAAAATATGTGTACAATTTATTGTGTTCGTGAGTTTATATTAGAATATACATTTTTTATTAACAGATAAAAAAAATTAACGTTTAAATAAATTAGAACTAAATTAATGTCGCTTTCTATAATTGTTACGTTAACTTCTTTTTGTTTGTCTACTGTTTTAAAAAAATATGTTTCTTTATTTTAAGGTTTTAAATTATTAATCTCTTTTAATATATGATTTACTTTCATATTAAATTTTGTTTTGTGAAATACACATTATAAAATTGCATAAGGAAAACATATAAAAAGTTATTTTGAAGTAAATAATAACTAGTACCAGTAGAACACTATTTTTTATTTTTATAAAATAGGTAATTTTTCATTAATAATAAATTTAAAAGAAGAAGAAGAATAAGAAGGGGATGATAGCCTCCTACAATAATGAATGAAGCTACCCACAATGTGTACGGAGAAGAAAAGGTTCCTACGCCTAAGGGCACTTTCATGATACATAGGGCCCAAAAAACCTAATAAACAGGGACAAATAAAACTCTTTATTAGCAATCATATAAAAGACTCTACTGTTCTTCTTTTCTAATTTCCTCCTCTAAAACCCAATTTTCTTGTTAAAAGTTATTTAACGGAATGTTTGAATATCGATTAGGGCTATTCAAGAGTAAATCCCTTTCAAAACAATAATTTACAATATTCACAATTTTGATCCTTCAAAAATTTTTCTGTTACTTTATTCATTAATTTTTAATTATTTAAAGTTTTGGTTCGTCGATTTTTTTTAACTTTTATTCTATTTTTTTATCACTGATTACTTTGCTCAATTTTCAAATTAATTATTTGTATGCTTTTTAATTTGGCTATGACAAGGTAAAACTGGGATACCCTCCAAAATTTATATATCTAACTTAAATTTTTAACAATATATATTTAAGAAGAAAAAAATACTTTTATATATTCAAACATCCAACGTCATAATTATAATAATATAACAATTTATATAATTTAATTAACTCATGAAAATAAATATATAATCTTCATATCACATCACTTTAAAAATATTTAAAGTATTTTATATCTTATAAACACTAATAGAAAAACATCATATTTCATGTCTGCGTATAATAATGGTTAAAAACTAAATCTACATAATAAAAGATGTGATTGTAAATAATTAAACATAGTTCATGTCAGTTCTACATAAACAGATGTAGAGTTATGTATTCAACATCGGTTACACCTAAAAATCATCATAGAAAAGACAGTAAAAATAAAAATTTAAAATTTTAAAATTAAAATTTGGTGTTGGATATATCACATAGATATGTGTCTCTGGCCAACATAATATATACTGAAAATCACATAATATGAGAAAAGAGAATTGATTTAGTGTTTACCTCCATCAAATATCGTATTGGTTATATGAAGAATATAACTCGTTCACACAATACTTAAACAATATAGATTTAAAGATGAGAAAAATAGCACTAACATGTTTTTACTCAAATTGTTGCTTGGACCACCAAATTCTAAAAGGGCGAAAATTATTACAATATATTTTTTGTTTTAGTAATTATTTATTGTATGAGTTAACAAAACTCTAAATAAAAACAAATTAATATGACTTTTCTCTCCCTCAAACTATCGTATAACTTCTAAACTTTAAGAACTTAAATGACATGTTTAATATTTAAATAACTAGTCTTTAATACAATATCAGTGTTTAATCTTCATAATCAATATTTTTAATAAACTTTTTACTCAAAATAACTTATTCAAATTATTTAATTACTGAAAATAAAGCATTTAACATCATAAATAATTAAACATTTCCACGTCAATCCACATAGAAAACAATTATATCACAATCACATCATTAATACAAGTAGAATAGTTTCTCTCACCTTATGATCTTATATTTTCAATAAAAACAAATAAAAAAAAGTTAAAAAAATTATTAAATTGCTCATACAAAACTTACTATAGAAATCAACAACAACATCATTACATACCTACATGCATAAAAAATGATTGAGATATAACAAGAAAGAACAACTACTCAAAACAAAGAATAATAGATGGAGATACTTTTTAGTAAATGTAATTTATAATAATTTAATTTATTTTAAAAATAAAAGTTGAATAGAATTGTAGATAATTAACAATAGAGATTAGAATTGTGCAAGGAAGTAAGATTAAAATAACACATAAATTTGCAATCAAAGAACTAAAATGGCAGAAAAAATTTAAGAACCAAGACTATATATTCTGGAAATATAGAAACAAAAAAAAAAAACGTAATTGATAAAAAAATATTATTTTTATCTTAAAATTTGAAAAACATATTATTTTTTTAATAAATACATTCCTAACTCTTATCCATAAGAACAATATATACGAATGTATCGCCAAATGAACCTCTTTCCTTAGAGTGTGTTTGGGAATATTATGTAATAAAGCGAAGAAGCAGTCTTTAAATGAATCATGAGATGTGATCGGATCTGTTCCAAATTGATGTAGGCATGGGCATAAAGCATCAGATGCATAATTGTCTCAGTACGATAGAGTTGGAACATATCAATAAATAGCTTCTCAGAAGTAAAAACACTGTGCAGAAGTCTCCAAAAATGAAAATGTTTAATTAGTTTACTTTGCATGATAATTCTTTTGGGTTACTTTTATTCCACACAATATAGTTCAAACAAAGATACCAACATTATGAGGGTGATTCACAAATTTTTAAATGTGATCAAAACAATTACTTCCTTGTTTATTCTTCTTATTTTTACATTAAAATCATCCGTACAAGTTAATCCCATTTAGGTTATGACCTATTGATTAGATGGTTGTACCTTATACACACTTGTTTTGACATGTTACCTGTAGTTTAATCAAAGAACACAACACTTTTTTAAAGCACAGTGACCAAATCTAAGTTAAAGAAAACTAGAGATACCAAAAGTTGAGCTTAAAACGAAAAAATGTTTTATTCAAAATTTGTCCAAACAAACATATGATTAGAGAATAAAACTAAAAAAATAGCATGAATTTGCCTTTTGTCACATTGTCAAGCAAGTGTATGAAGAAGCAAGGTCTAAGCCTACATAAAATTTGAGATTTGTTTGAAAGTGTTACATCCAAATGTTCAAGGCTCCTACCACATGTTTATACCTTTCAAGGCTCAAAGTTAATTTATTTATAGGACACTTTTTTTTCTCAATCTTTATGTCTAACCACTAAAAGTCAATAAATTTTATTTCGAAGGAGAAATATATAGGTTTTGTGCGTGGAGATTTGAATTCTATTATGTCCATCTATGCTTCAGAAAGCAATTTTACACTTTCAATTTAAAGCTTTCATGTCCAATAATTCACAACAGTTCATGCACACAATAAAAGAAATAAATTTTATATTGACTTTTAAAAAATATATATCACAAATTTGTCAAGTGAAAATTCTTAAGTTGATGTAAGAAATAGAAACTATAAATATTATTTCTATAATCATATAGATCAATGGTCAAGATTAAAAATTAGTTAGTGATTGCATAAGTACAGTAAAATGTCATCTAAAATTAGCTCTTAATCTTAATTAATGGAATGTTTGACTTTTATGGTTGTTATTTTTCATAAGTTCTCACTTGAAGTATTCTGCCTGTTTTTTACATGACTCATCTAATATGAGAAACTCCTTTAATATAAAAGACATGTATGTTTATAAGATTCATCGATTAATGGGAGACATTTGTCAAAATAATTGCTCATTGATTGACATGCACTATTTTTTTCATAAAAACATTATAAGAAGCTTTTGTTGTTATACTATCCATAAAAACGGAAACTTCAAAGAAAAAAACCTGTTATTAATAATGATATCCTCCTACTTTTGAAGAAAAAAAAATAGGTTTTGTGTATGGAGATCTAAATTACATTACATAAATTTCAAAAGTCAATTACTAAGTTTTTTCAAATGAATACTTATAGTGTTTAAAAACAAAGCAAAATTGTAATTGATATGAATGACCCTCAAGATTGGATATTTGAGAACTAACTAGTAAGAATTGGAGATTGTGGTTAGATTAGTAGAATAGGTTCTGATTTTAAGAAAAATACACTTTCTAAATCTCAAGACATAGTATCAACACCAGAATTTAGGTTTACCAAGGGACCAACAAGAAAAATTCAGGATCCCAAGATAATTTATTAACCAAGAAATACAAATGCGTGCCACCACCTCTTAAATAATTTAAAATTAACGTTAACCTAACTATTTAGGTTTCTGTAGGTGGAAATGCTATGGGTATGATTGATTCTAATTTTTATGTTGCCTTTTCAAAACCTTGTCTAAACTTCCAATAATGGAAGTTTGGGGATCGAAAGCGTATTTCTATTTGACATTAGGGTTGAGATCAAGAATGTCCTTTTAAATATTCATTATATACGCGTATTGATCACATTAAAGTATTTTATACTCTTAATCATATTGTATATAATGAACATGGGCAAGAACAAATAACATTTGTATTAATGGTATAAGCTACCATTAATCACAACTCATATCATATACATGCAATGATAAATTTGTTAACTTTAATGGTAATATCCACTTAAACATTGTACCCAAAATATTATTATTTGATAGAGATATAAAAACTTGGTGAGAAGTGAAAAGAAAAGCATGGAATGTTGATGGTTATTAGCAATTAGAAAAGATAAAAATTGAATTGTAGAAGAAGTAGGTGAAGGGAAAAAGGCAAAAGTGGTAGTGGTGAGGGTGGAGCCACCCCACAACCCACAATGAGCAAAGGCATTGTGGTTTTTAGGGCAGAGAAGAAGAATATATATGTGTGTAAGGGAAATGTGTGTTACACGTAAATTAATGGACACCATGGCACCAACTCTTCTTTGTCCCCTTCAAGCTGGGATTTGTCTGCTAGGTCATGGCACAGCCACACTCTTCAAACTCCACCATCTTCTATTGTCTAAGGAATTATATATATATATATATATATATATATATATATATATATATATATATATATATATATATATATATATATATTGACACTGT
>Ga0099825_1004239_pt1 | contig 18859 bp, 6 predicted proteins | sample SiratroredBW_FD_76838 | JGI IMG/M metagenome (GOLD analysis project Ga0099825, IMG submission 76838) | Root nodule microbial communities of legume samples collected from California, USA - Siratro red BW | ecosystem: Host-associated > Plants > Roots > Nodule | place: USA: California | collected... | reverse complement strand
TTTTTTATTTAATTTTTTTAATATATTTAAAAAAGGTTTAATTTTTTTAATTATTTTTTTTTGAATTAAATTATTTTTTTTTTTTTTTTTTTCTTCTTGCACTTTCTATTTTTTTTTTTTTTTTTTTATCAAAACTCTTTAGAAAATAACCTCTCATTCACAAGATAAAAAAAGTTAAAATATTTGTTATCATGAAGGGGAAAACCCCTACTCATTCAAAGCTTCATGCATCAAGGATGAATCATTGAAGAGGAAGATAGAGAAGAATACAGGAGATTTTAAAGTGATAGAAAAAAAACTCACAAGATTATTCTTTTGGATTTCTTTAGAAACGAAGGCTTCACATTTCAAGAACTTTTAAGAAATCAAGGTCTTTAAGACCTTTGTTGAAATGCAAGACAAATATCATCATAATTTGGTAAGACTGTTTTTCTCATGAGCCACTTATGTGGGGGAATTTTAATTTCAAAAGAAAAGCATGGAGATTATTATAGATGACTATATTTGGTCAAACATTGCTTAGTTTAAGTTGGAAGGTGGGTTTCTTTTTTAGGGTTTGAGAATTTTAATAATTTTATGTTTATTTGGACTGTTTGAGAAACCCATCATCTGTTCAAGGGACCAACTTCAAACATTTCAAGATTGTTGGCATGAAGATGGATGACCATCTTATAATTTTTGTCATTGGTTGGATTTTGGCTCCAAGAAGGAGTAACCATGAACAACTATGGATGACATGCTGTTGATTTATGCATTCAAGAATGACATCTAACTATATTGGTATGCCCATCATTTATAAGAATGCTAAAGGCAAAAATGTTGGTTGTGTATCAAATCCTATTTTCAGTGTTTCTTTCAAGAGTCTTTAAACACTATGATGTTGATGTAGAAACTATTATTGCACTGCACACTTGTAATAAGATTGAGAAAACTACTCTTTATAAATGATCCAATGTAAATGAATGAAGAACATAATGATACAATAGAATATTCATCTAACTTTTCAAAATATTAAAATAAAATTAAAGATACTCAACATGGAGAGTAGTGAAAAGTCAAATTATGAATACAAACTCTATGGACATAATAAGGACATTTTTTACATTTTAAGAATTTGTTAAGTGCATGAAACAATTTGTATGGTAGAGAAAGAATTGCCTTGATCAGTGGCGGCTCAAGAAGTTAGGAGACCTAAAGCAAATAAAAAAATGAGACCTTTTTAAAATTAATAAAATAATTAAAATTATGATATTTTTATCTAAAATTTATTTTTCAAGCTTTTTGTGATACAAAATTATCTATTAAATTATCATAATTAATTTCATTTAAAAAATATTTTTCAATAGACAATAAAGCTGATCCATTTAATGTTGAGACATTATTGATCTTAAATAAGATTTTATTAGTTTAACTTTTGAAAAACTCTTTTCAGCTGAAGCAATTGATCCTGAAATTGTTAACATTATTTTATATATGCATTTGAAAAAGAATTTTCTTTTTTTATATAATTAAGAATGTCAATTGGTTTATCATTTTCCAACCCTATAATCTCCTTTTAAGATATTTAATTCTGAAAATAAATCTAAGCCATAAATATCCAATAAATTATCATGTTTCAAATACTTTTCATTCAAAGAAGACTTACTTGTGTTTTTAATTCATTTTTTTTGTTTATTTTTATAAATTTATCCATAGCCCTTTTTTATGATTCAACAAAAAGTTTAACTCTTTTTTTTTTAAAAAATTTTGAATAACCTGATTCAAATTTTCTAGTTTCTTATATTTTTATATAAAATTAAAAGTTATAATATATATCACACTGAATATAACTTATAAGTATATAAAAAGTCTAAGTTAAGATAAAACCTGGTTGTCGAATACAATAAACTTTATAGTAGAGTCTCAAGTCTCCTTTTATGATATTATCTTTCAATCTTGTCCTTTAGTATGTCTTTTAATATAATTTGTAACTTCTAAATTCTTTTCCTTCAATCTGCACAAATTATTTTAAGATTAATTAAACAATAAAAAAATAAAAGAAATTTGGGATCAATTGATCAATCTCATATTATTTTTATTTAATATTGATGCACTCAAAAGGAGCCAAAGTACTGCTTAAAGTCTCTAAGTAAACACGCGTATAAATGCACAATATATAATGATGAAATATGAAAATGAAATATGAAATGTAAGAAATTTAAAATTGAAAACAAGTTGAAATAATATTATAGAAGAAACAAATATATGTGATATGACATATAAAGAGATGATATTTATTTGTTGAAATATAAGGAAGAGATAAATTAGAAAATTTTGAAAAAGATTTCTTGACTGTTCAATTTTTTTTAAAAAATATTAATAAGTTATTATAAGAAAGTTTCAAGAATATTATTTATTAAATAGTATTTATAGTACCAATATAAATTTAAAGTCATTAAATAATATTTATAACATCAATGTAAACTTAAAGTCAGTTAAAATATTTAAATTTTTAATTAAAATTTTGTTAGTATAATTTTAAAATTTATTTTATAATAATATGTGAGTATTAAATTTTTTTGTGGCCTTTGAGACATTGAGAAATAAAGCTATTGCTTTACCTGCTTAGGCCTTGAGCCATCCATGATCTTGATTATTATATCTCTTATAAAATATTTTTTTTATATTTTTGATTAGTAGATAATAATAATTGATCATTTTATATTAATACAATTTTTTTTTGCACATGCTATTTTAAATGATTATTGTTATAATTCCTTTGAGATTATACAGTAAAAATGAGTTTAAATTAGTTTTGTAATCCTAATCTTGTCGTTTTTTTTTCCTTTGTATTTTATGAAGTGAAAACTCAAAAAAGGGCAGTTTTCACAATTAAAGCTTTTCTTTGATTTGTAAATAACCCTGTTGCTTTATTTGTTTATTTTTAATAGAATACCGAGTTGCTTTTACTTTTACCTATATTTTATTCCAATTTTCTTTTCCCTGTTTACTGGTTGTCTGGTATGTGGGGTTTTCCTGACTCCCATAATTTTCTTTTCTTAGAAAAGAAACTATTAATTCTTATAAAAATACATTAAAACTGTAATTTTTTTAAATCACCATTAAATTATAGATTACCATGTAAATAATGGTAAAATATATATAATTATATCAAAATTAAACTCCATTGTTTTTCCTGTGACTGAACCCTAATAAAGATTAAATTAATAAATGAAAGGAAAATGGTTAAATAGTTAGGCTTTTGCGGTGAATGTGGAGGTAGGAAGAAAAATAGCTTTGTAGTAATCAATTAGTGAGAAGAGTCGCTCGCTCGCAAACGGAGACGAAATCGTAGCGAGTGGCGAGGCGTTGAACCTAGCCGCTCTCATAATCAACAGTTAAAGAACTGAACCTTTTGCTCAGATCTGAAATTCAGAACGCTTCGCATCCCCAAACCCTAACTGCTCTGGTGGCCAAAGCCAACGCCGATTCGATGTCGAGTTTCCAAGTCGGCGGCAAGGTGGTGGACCGCGTCGATTTGCTCAGGAAGAAGCAATTGCCGTGGCGCCTTGACGTTTGGCCTTTCGCCATTCTATACGGTGCGTGGGTTTCGGTGATTCTTCCCAGCCTCGACTTTGTAGATGCGGCGATCGTTTTAGGCGCGCTCCTTGCGCTTCACATACTCGTTTGGCTCTTCACTGGTTGGTCTGTTGATTTCAAATGTTTCGCTCACTATAGCAAGGTGAATTGTTTTTTTGTATTGATTGCGAATTCTTGATAAGTGTGTGTGTAATAATTTTTTGTTTTTCTTTGGTTTGTGTGCAGGCTAAAAATATTGACCAGGCTGATTCCTGCAAGATTACTCCGGCGAAGTTCTCGGGTTCTAAAGAAGTTGTGCCGCTTCATTCTCGGAAAAGTGTAAGTTCTGACGATTTTTGGATGGTTGAATTGAAGCGTGGTAGAGTGTTTATGCTTTTTTTTTTTTTTTTGTTTGGGTGATAGTAAGACTTGAATAACGGATTTTAGAGGAGAAAAGTATGTTGAGTTCATGCACGATAATACATACTGAAAGACTGTACTGGAAGATTATTAGAGTTCAGTGCAATGACAATTGGGAGAGTATGTTAGTCGGTTAGTGTCTTGGGTTTAGTTCTTGAATATAAGATGTATCTTGATATGGTGTAAGGCTGAGTTCTAGAAAGTGGTTTTGAAAGAAATTATGAATGTTCTTGATTGACAATTTCTGAACCTATTACCAAAACAAATGCATTGCGTGATTTGAAAGTTGCGGCTAAATTGTTGCCCTTAAGTTCATTCGGTTCTTCATAGGTAGCCCTTTCCAGCCTAGGGATGACAGCTATTTAGGCTGCTTTACATTGTTCATTGGAAGTTAGACACTAGTGTATATTTTCTTGAATTATTTCCTTGGAATAGCATGTGATGGAATAATATTTTTTTAGAGAATGCTGATGAATTGCCTCACTTAAATACTTGGTTATCTGTTTTTCTTTGGTTTTGGGGTGAGTGGTGGAGTTTGTGCATGGAATATATCTTAAGAAAACTATAAAGTTTTGGTAACGTGGTACTACATTATTGGGTCAATTGCCTTAGAAGGGGGTTGGTATATTATTATTCTGTAGAACTTGACATGATTAATACTTGTTGGAGATCTACATTGACTAGAGATCAGACCAATTTACAATATATAAGTGAGGGCAATCCTCACCTTAAAAGTCAGTTTTGTAAGAATGAGTTAAACTCACTTTTTGATATGATATTAGAGTTTATCCTAGCAAAGTTTGTTGGGCTTATAATGCCATTCGCGGTCGGATTACTCATAAATATTTAGTATCACGTACAAGATGTCCATGTCTCGGTATGAGGGAACGTGTTAGATATTTTACATTGACTTGAGATAAAGTCAATTTACAGTATATAAAGGAGGACAATCACCTTTCAAGTTAGTTTTGTCAGGATGAATTAAATTTAAACTCATTTTCTAATAATACTAATTATATATCAATATATTTTGGAGAATTCTTCATGTGCCAATTTAGAGGTTTTGAGCTATGCTTTGGAGAGGAAAGGCATAAGTTTTGAGGACTTCTTTTATTGCTACCTCTTATGGATAGAGCAATCTTAACCTTTTTGTGATGCTTGAGATAGGACAATATTTTGTAAGGAGAAGTTTGCTGGTATATTATGGGGACATATCCTCTTTTTTTCTATTAAAATACCGGTTGTCTATCTACTGGCATCATATCTCCCTTATTCAAGAAGTGATTCTTGTTTTGGTAAAAAAAATTTAAGTCATCCACATACTGCATGGGATCCTTCAAGAATTGTTACAGCAAATAGAAGAAGAAAGCCAATTACTCATGGATGCTCACATTAGGAGCACCTCAGGTAACTTGATTGATAGGTCTTTCTGATTGAAAAGTTTCCCCGACAAACAGTACATGATGAGTGTTATGATGAAAATGGAAGGGCTGCTTTCAATGGTTGGAGTCATGTGTTCTGAACATGACTTAGACGACGTTCAAGAATGTAGTCATTGGGCATTTTAGTCATTCATGATCTCAAATCTTTATTGAATCTTCTTGGGTTTGAAGCAAGAGGCCTCCATGGAAGAATACAAGGAAAAATTCATGACAGTTTTAGGACCACTTTTTGTCACAAGGCAAGGTTACCTTTGAAAATCTTTCTGAAGGGGGATCAAGGAGGAGGAGTGTGAAACTAAAAGAAGCATGACTGGATCCTTGTTAAGGAGTGGAGCTTTGTTAAATGGATGGAATTGTTCATGAGGTCTGTATTAAAAACTAGATCGGTGACCAGGTTGTTAACTAAAATTGCAGAAGCATTTGAGTGAGTGAGAATTGGTAAAGAATTGGTCAAATTGGTGAAGCCCAATATGAAACCAGTTTTAACCTGAATTTCACGTAAGTGTAAAATATTTTGCCAATTATTAATAATTTTTATCTAATAAACATATAATTTAGTTATTATATTGTAATATAATTTTACATCTTGATTTCTTATGATGTTATATAATATAAAAAAAAATATAATTACTAATGGTTCTACAACCACATTTGAATTGATAAATTGTGAATACGTGTTTTCATTGGTTCAATTGTTGGTCTGATATTAAATATATGTTAACACTATTTGACTGGCAAAACATACTTAGAAAACATAGCATTGGTGTTTGTGTTTTGACTAAAGGGGTTGAAGCTATTTTGTGGTTGGAGTTGGCTTTGCAAATCATGCTTCAATCAGGTCTTGGCGGGACTTGATTCAATATAGATAGATAAATAGATAACTCTATTAGTTAGTTACTAGTAGAGTGGGGTTTTACTCAAAACACTCTAGTGTTCTTGTGGGATTATGTTTATATGAAAGCTGTAATCTGTAAGTAACTCAGGATGTATTGGACCAAAATTCCAGAGGATTTTAAAAGACTTTACCTTTTATTATAAAGTCCTATAGTATTCAATGAAAACTTTTAAATGATATAAACAATGTAGTCAATATTGCGATTTAAAACGTGGAATCGCATGATTTCATGATTTCACCCACAATGTCCAATTTAGAACCCATGCAAGATTGTGCAAGAGTGGGATCATCGTAAAAAATTGTGGAAATGCTGGAATTGTCGTGTTTTCGTGTTTTGTCACGTTCTAGGTTTTGTGATCTGGGTCTGCACAAAACTCTTCATGGGTCAATAAGTTTTGGGTTAAAACTAAAGTTCAATAAAAAAACTATTTTCTTTCAAGCACAATTGGTTTCACGTAACTACGTTATTGAGCTTCTCCTTCCTTGTTTGCTAAAAAAACCCAAAAGAAAACGTGACTAGTTGTTGCTGTTTAAATTGCTTGACCTTACCATAGATGAAGCTTGTGTGAATGCATAGTACGCAAGATTTCACTTTTTCTCCTTCACTCATGGTTTCACAGTTTTCTCCATGACTCAGTTGTGATTGTTTTTTTTTTTTCTTTTAAATTATATATATATATATACTGTATTTATGTAGAATTAGAATCTATTATATGTATTATGATCCCACAATTTAGGATCTTGTGAGCTGATCACAATTCCAATCATAATCTCAATTTTGACTACCTTGGATCTTAATAAGTTTTAATATTCAATTAAGATAAAGGATTTTGAAGTAGGTCATTGAATTCTAGTGGTATTAATTAAGTATTTTTAGAATTAAAAGTCTGTTTGCATTAAAAATATATCGATTCTGATGAATTATTTTCAAAAACAAATTGGGAGGGATTTCACTTGACATTTCAGTTGGAAGTATATCTATCAAACAATCTCACATAACATAATCTTTTTCTTTTCTTTTGTTGCTTAGATTTTTCTTTCTACTATCTAACATAATCTATTATTCTCTCTTTGCTGAAGGTCATAAAGACATTCATGGGCAGTACTCAAAAACTTTGCAAAAAATGTCACTATGATGAATTTCTAATTGATCCAATTTATGGATCTTTATTTTCAATATTATTAAATTTGATAAGAAGACCATAATCTTGAATTTATTATTTTAACCCAAAAGTAGAAATGAGAAGATGCTAGGCAGAGTATTAGTGCAAGAGAAGATTGAAAAAATGATGTTGATTTTTACTTTCGGTTATCCAAACCTTGTATTTTGTTTACTCTTGTAATTTTGAATGTTCTACAAATTCGGATTTCTTTCAAATCTTATAAATCTATAAATTCCTTTCAAAATTTTTAAATTCTTACACTATAACAACTTCATTTAAGTCCAAACTATAAAAATCTTAATCATAATAGTATTTTAAAAAACCGACAAATCAACATATCTTATAGTCTTTTAAAATTTGCGAGACTTTATGCTAAAATAGTCTTTTAAAAACTCAGTCCAATTCATCCCTAGTTACAGTTAGTTAGTCTTTTTTGTTCCTTTCTGTATGGCTATCAATATCTGAGTTTATCACTTTCGTAAATTGGCATTTTTTTCTATCTAAAAACAAACTACTCATTCCGACTCTCTAAAACTAAAAAAGGTATCTTGTCAATTTTAGAGTGGAATCAGGATTGAGGCCTTTGGGTCAGGGAGGGGAAAACCCTTGAAGTTCTGCAAGTTTGCTATTGAGCTCAAGAATACTGTGTTTCTATCATATAATAACAATTTTAGAGGGTTTACTGGACTTGGATATATAGTCAGATAGACCACATTGCTAACTTGATGTGTTTGTTCTTGATTTTATATTTATTGATTTTGTATTTCGTGTTTTTTGGGAAATTAGCTTTTCAGGTCGGAAAAGAAAAACAGATGTCCATATATGCGTAATATTTTCATAATTTTATGTTTGAAATTTAATGTATATTTTGATCTCATGTTCTTGTTAATGCATATTCTGTATGAATATGAAATTCGGAGTCTGTGATGCCTTTTATATCAATTATTTCAAAAGCAAACTGTGTTGTGTGCATGCAATTTTCTACAGTATGTTTGTTGACATTATTTTAATTGTTTGGTTTGTTAATCCAGCTGGCCGTTTTTTACATTGTTGTTGACTTTTACAGTTTGTGTTTTGATAAGAAATCTTATTTCTCTTTCCTCCTCTTTTATCGATCATACTTAAGTTCTTAGTTGTGCAGTCTGCAGGTTCTTCATCAGCTTTGGATTTGGAAGAGAACTACTTTGATTTTAGAAAACAATGTTTTGTGTATTCAAAGGAGAAGGGAACATTTTGCAAGCTGTCCTACCCTACAAAGGAAACATTTGGATATTACATCAAATGCAGTGGCCATGGCTCTGAAGCAAAAGTTCTTGCGGCTACTGAGAAATGGGGACGGAATGTGTGGGTTTCCTTATTCTCTGGCCATTTTTATTATTCTTTAAAACACCATCTCTTTTCAGGAGAAATGGGGACGGGATGTGTGGGTTTCGTAATTCTCTGGAAATTTTTATTATTCTTTAAAACACCATCTCTTTTACTGTATTATGGATATGCATTATTGTTGGGGATTTCCATGCATATACATTAATATTTATGAATTGGACTTTGCTTAAATGTTATACCCTATTTTGGTATTTCTGTTGATTCTTGATTTTGTTCTTCTCTCTCAAGAAGACACGTAACTTCATCATCTGATCTAGTGGCATTATGTTGTTTTAGTTTTGCTCTCTAATAATGTTCTACTTGTTGATCTTCTAGATTTGATTATCCTCAGCCAACCTTTCAGAAATTGATGAAAGAGCACTGCATGGAGCCTTTTTTTGTATTTCAGGTATTCTTTGTTAAATAATATTTAGTTTTTTCTTTTTTTCCTGTAATCTTCAAGCAAACTCTTTGACTTGTTCTTGTTTATATTATGACCAGGTTTTTTGTGTGGGTCTCTGGTGTTTGGATGAATATTGGTATTACAGTTTGTTCACTCTATTTATGCTGTTTATGTTTGAGTCAACCATGGCAAAAAGTAGGTTGAAAACTCTAACTGAGTTACGACGTGTTAGAGTGGATAGTCAGATCCTAATGGTACATCGCTGTGGCAAGTATGTTTTCTCTTTTTTAATAATTAATAACCCATATTTGGGATTTAGAGGAGTAAAAATTAGTACTTTCATTTGTTTTTGGATTATAGGTGGGTAAAACTCTCTGGTACAGACCTTTTGCCGGGGGATGTTGTCTCCATAGGCCGCTCTTCTAGTCAGAATGGGGAGGAGAAGTCTGTACCAGCAGACATGCTTATATTGGCTGGAAGTGCGATTGTGAATGAAGCTATTCTCACAGGCGAGTCTACTCCTCAATGGAAGGTGTTACTCTTTTCTGAACTACTCACTAAAACATTTGTCATTGTTTTGTAGGGGAGGGAATTATATTTTCTTAAATTTTATGTAGTTGATTCTTGTAGGATTGCCAAAAATTGCATTATTATTTGTTAGTTGGTTTGGATATTGTTGGAAGTAATTACTTCTGGAGTATTTCTGGGCATACTTCTATACTGGTTTTATTATTGAATATCTACAAGTAAATGATATTTTTGATTTCACCCACGAAGCTGTTCAACTTGTCATACAAGTTACTTATATGATGATTTTTTTTAATATTTAGTGTGTTGCTTGGTTGTTGGGCCATAGTTGTGCGGCATAATTTTTTTCCTCCTGTCTCTATTTTTATTTAATATTAAGTCCAAATGCATTGGTGAATGTTACTGACTAAAGTTTGTTATTTCAAAAAATTCAAATGTTTATGCATGCCCCTGAATCTGGTTTACTTGTTATGTTATTATATATATCTGTCATTCAAATTCATTATTGTATTTGACCCTTTATTTCACCTAAAAAAAATAAGCTTGGGATAGGTCATATTAATCTTATTGTTGGCTGGTATATCTAAATACGTCTCTGATGAGCCCATGGAGACGGGACCTTATTCTTTCATGTTGTTCTCTTGCACGAATCTTATTTAGACATGTCCGTTCTTTTAGATTTCAATTGCGGGTAGGGGTTTGGAGGAGAAATTGTCAGCAAAGCGTGATAAAAGCCATGTTTTATTTGGTGGAACAAAAATATTGCAGCACACTCCAGATAAGGTTATATTCGAGCTGAGAAATTATGTTTTTGTTTAATGTTCAGCTAGTGTTCATGCTTCTCATTTTATTTTTAATTTTGTTGGAGTCAGAGTTTTCCTCTTAAAACACCTGATGGTGGCTGCTTGGCTGTTGTCCTGAGAACGGGTTTTGAAACAAGTCAAGGAAAGTTGATGCGGACAATCTTGTTCTCTACAGAAAGGGTAAAGTGATATAGACCTTACTGAGGCTGAGTTTGTGATATGAGTGTCATGATGATTTTTCCCGTGATTTCTGTATTGACTAGGTGACTGCTAATAGCTGGGAAAGTGGATTGTTCATTTTATTCTTGGTTGTGTTTGCTCTTATTGCTGCGGGTTATGTGCTTGTTAAGGTAATGCTGCTTTACAGAAGCATGCTGGAGATGGTTTGCTGCGCAAACTTTGCCCTTAATGGTAAATTATGATATGGCTTAAATTCCTAAATTTTTTGCTTGCAGGGCCTGGAAGATCCCACAAGGAGCAAGTATAAACTAATACTTAGTTGTTCACTTATTGTTACTTCTGTGATACCTCCCGAGTTACCAATGGAATTGTCAATAGCTGTTAATACTTCTCTTATTGCACTGGCACGGCGTGGGATTTTTTGCACAGAGCCTTTTCGGATACCATTTGCTGGAAAGGTACCTGGAGGCCTGTCACCATGTTTCTACTCGTTTACTTTGTTTGATATATAGATCATATGACATTAGATTTTATTTATTTAATTTCTTGTACATACCTTGCCATACAGGTTGATATATGTTGTTTTGACAAGACAGGGACGCTTACATCTGATGATATGGTATGTGCATATTAGACCATGATATTGATTTATCCTTTTTTAGACAATGGTTTGTGGTTTAACTTTTTAGTTCCCATTTTGTAGGAATTTTCTGGAGTTGTTGGGTTGAATGGAACTACAGATTTGGAATCTGATGCTAGTAAAGTGCCTGTGCGAACAGTAGAAATCCTGGCTTCTTGCCATGCATTGGTATTTGTTGAGAATAAGCTGGTATGCCTCTGTGCTGGTGTGATTTAATTAAGCCTTAGATTTTAGGCCTGGCTATAGTATTGAACGGTAATGGATCCCTCTAATAATAGAAAGAAAATGTCAAGTGACATTCTCACCATTATTATATTCATAAATTTATTTAAGAGTTAGGATCTGATGCAGTGGCAAATTCACGGCAGAGGATCTATTCCGATGTTACACAGACAGAAGTAATATATGCCACAGTTAATATTTTTCTCGTCCTATAATGTTCTCTTTCGTAGTTTATGGAATGCAAATTCAGTAAAGAAAGTTAATGAGTATTAAACTTTAAGGTCATGGCTGCGTGACCAATAAGTGTCCTTTTGTGAAACAATAAAAGAGGATTCTTGAAAAGTTTATTACATTTTTCTCGTCCTATAATGTTTTCTTTTGTAGTTTATGGAATGCAAAATTCAGTAAAGAAAGTTGATGAGTATTAAACTTTAAGGTCATGGCTGCCTGACCCATAAGTGTTCTTTTGTGAAACAATAAAAGAGGATTCTTGGAAAGTTTATGCAAAGGAACGCTTCATTTCTCTTTCTTTATACAATTGGCTTTTTTGAAGCCATTTCTGAAAAAGTTTGCCCCTCATCTAATCATGTTTTCACTTTTTGACATAGTGTGAAATTACTCTATTGATGTCATGCTACATGCCTAAGTGAATATGTTTTGGAATCAAAATAAAACTTTCACAACAAATTTTCTCTTAACTTTTGTTTCCACAATTCTGTCACTCAATATTCTACTTTTTGTAGGTTATAATAATTTTCTATTCTTGAACAATGGATCTTCATGATTCTGGCTTTAGAGCTAGAAGGGCTTTGTGTGATTGCTCCTTTTACATCTGCTATTGTTTGTTGATATTACAGTTCTTATTAATAATTCCAATTTTCCCAGGTTGGTGACCCTCTCGAGAAGGCTGCACTCAAGGGAATTGACTGGAGTTATAAATCTGATGACAAGGCTGTTCCAAAGAAGTAAATGAATCCTTGCTGCTTACTTAAATATCTTAATTATGCTTTATTCTCTGTGCAGCTAAAACATTGTCTTCTCTAATCATGTGCTAGGTCAAATTTCATGGATTGGAAATTTATGATATTTGGGGTCATTTAATTTTATTGTTGCTACTCATGGTTGGCAACCTGGTTTACATTCCGTCATTCTTGTTGTTTGAGCAAGGGAATATAGTGATTAAAAAAAGACGAAGAATGTGTTATTTATTGGGGTTCAAATGTTTCATTCTTGTTCTTTTTTCCTGATTAATATATCCATCTGGTTTGTACTTCTACAACCCTTTGTAATGTGATTAAAAAAAGACGAAGAATGTGTTATTTATTGGGGTTCAAATGTTTCATTCTTGTTCTTTTTCCTGATTAATATATCCATCTGGTTTGTACTTCTACAACCCTCTGTTATTTTTGTTTTGTCCTGAAATGTTCTCAAATTTCAGGGGAAATGGCCATCCTGTCCAAATTGTTCATCGGCACCATTTCTCATCTCACCTAAAACGAATGGCAGTTGTTGTCCGCATTGAGGATGAATTTTTCTCCTTTGTGAAGGTGAGTTACTCATTGTCTGCATGCCTCAAGTATTCTTGATTTTAGTTGCCTATTTGGTATTTATACTTTGGCTTGTAGTTAATGAAGTCATGACTTGTGCATTTGTATTACCCAAGTGAAACGCTCTGTAGTATCTTATATTTTGGATTGTTATGAAATGGTAAATAAAGTCTGAGTTGGGTAAGTGGAAAGTTGATTGGTAAAATAGCCATATGGGTTTATCTTCAAAGAATATGGTGCGGAAATATTTTGTTTTGTTAACTTCAAATATTTGTTGTAAGAATTTATAACCTCCAGAAAGCAGATTGTTTTATGTTTCAATATTTTGAACACCATAAGAGTTCCTTAAAAGCTTTCCTTAAGATTTCTGTGTGTTTTAAGTTTAAATCTTCTGGTAGGTTTTTGTTTGTAAGTTTAAGGTATGTCTTACATGTATTAAGAGGCGATGTCTCGTATGGGGTGTCTGTGATAATATTCAGAATCTGTCTAAGGCGAAATGGTGAAGATTATTTCCTATTCAATTCTCTCTTCATTTCTTCCTCTGTATAAATGGGTGTATTGTAAACAATAATTTATATTATATACTTTATGCCATCTTAGTATATATGGATAGCTGCTTCTCTGTTTATTAATCTTTTTTAGTTTTGAAATGTATAAGGAAATTAATTGTAAAAAATCCATAGAATTTTTTAAGATGAAATCATCTTTAAAAATTTAGGGCCTATGAAATGAAAATTAAAACTATGTTGATTGACTTGTATGCTAAATGTTTAAGATGTCCCACATTGGCTAGAAATATGGCTAAAATATACTCCCTTAAACTAGCTTTGGGAGTGAGTTTGGTCCAGAATCCGTTGCTAATGTATGTATTGGCAGATTTATATATTTAAAATTTGAAGTGATTACCCTAGTTTGTTAATAAAAAATATTCCCTCTGCTGTTGCACTCCTACAAAATAAAATGCACATGCTGCAGCAAGTGTTGATTTGATAAGTTATTGGCTAACTGTAAATTCATTATTTTGTTTTCTGGGTACTGGGATTTAGGAGTTGGTTCTATTAATGTTGGCTAACCAGTACAACTTTTGTCATATTCCAAGAGCTTTTATGCATATTAAATTCTGAGGTAAATTTTTGAGTGGACTGGTTTTGGTGCTACTTAAAGCCTGCATGCTTTTTCTTGTTTTTAAAAAAAAACTTTTAAAGAGTATTTTAACTAGTGAGTTGCTGGTTTGTTTTGCTTTATTCTTTCCCTCTTAGAACTCTGGTGGCCTTTTATTTCAGGGTGCTCCAGAAGTTATACAAGATAGGCTCATTGATATACCACCATCATATGTTGAGACCTACAAAAAGTACACACGTCAAGGGTCTCGTGTTCTTGCTCTGGCCTACAAGTCCCTTGGTGACATGACAGTAAGAATATTATGGATTTTACATTGTTTCATGAACCTTTGTTTACTGTATATTCAATTATGCACAGGAGAACAAGAATAATTATTGAAGTTTACTGCCTATCATTTTATTTATTGAAGTGGGTAAACATTGTGGATTGGAAAACATGTTCAATGTGTCTCTATTTTGGCTTTAACTTCTAATGACACCTATTTTTGTATAGTTTGACATTCAAGTTAATTTTCCCTTTCCTATTATTTCGGCAAATGTGGATCCTTAAGTTAAGTATAACTAAGTCAGAGAACTGCATTTTCCCATCTTCTCTCCTGAAGAATGCTTGGTTGCCTTCCTCCTTTATCATTTGTTGCTTCATTAATTTCTTTCAACACTTGCTTGTCTGCGTTGTTGCTTATTATTTTTATGCTTGAAGGTCAGTGAAGCTAGAAGCATGGATAGGGATATAGTGGAGAGTGGACTAACTTTTGCGGGATTTGTGGTAATCAGTCAACATCCTCATATGACCTTTGAGTCAATTCTGCACATTTTTTCTTTTCATTGATGCTGAAAGTCATTGTGGTGCTGTTTTCAGGTATTTAATTGTCCCATAAGATCAGATTCAGCCACTGTTTTATCTGAATTAAAAGAATCTTCACATGACTTGGTAAGTTTGTTATTCAATTTAGCTTCTCATGCAAGAAAAAAAATTACTTTCCTTAGATGTAAAAACTCCAGCCTCTATAGAGAAATGAGCTGGAAATAGCCTCTTTTATTCTACTTTAGTAGCTGAAGTTAGCTTCCCAAGAGTAATTTTTAGAAGTTTTGTTGAAAATTTGCTATTTTGTTTCATGATGTTTTAAATTTTAATTTGTATTATACTACGTATATATGTGTTCAAGCACTCTGGAGTTGAGATAATGGTATTGTTGAATCCATGTGGTCAACTTTGTGGGAGCAGGGCTTAGGAAGCATGAAGGAAAATAAATGTGATAAAATTAGTAGTCCACAATGCATGGGCGTTTAGGATGGATAAGAATCATAATGTTGAGTATACGATCATTAGTGCGAAGGTTGGGGTCAAGATAGTTGTAATCATGTGTTAGACCATAGGATTGTATGCTTCTGGAAATTTTGCTTGCTGCTACTAATAGATCACACTCAGAAACAGAGTTAGTAAGATTGTCGGGATTACAGTGATTGATTGTGGAATTGGATGACCCCATCATGCTGTCTCTCATTTCTGAAATATAAAACATTCACCACCTGAAATCGGGAGACCTCAAGTCCTACAAACTCTACTGTTATTCATTAAACTCTTCCGTACTATCTGTTATTTCTTATAGTGGGTTCTGACCTGCAATCTGTGTTTGCTACTGGTTATGGCTTGTGGGTGATCATTGAGGAAGAGAAGGTGTATGTTGGTTTTTTTCCTGCTCTCTGTTTCTGATTTACCTATGTCTGCTATCGGTTGAGGCAGTGGTCTTGCTGGTTTGTTATTTGCTTGCATCTGCCGTGTTTTGTTTGCTTGTATAATTGTTTTAAGGCTCTGTTTTCAGACTTTGGTTATATTCAGAAATTTACTAGTTGGAGTGTTTGGATCATGGGAAAGGGGAATTATTTGATACTGTTAGGATATTGATTAATTAGTTAGGGGGTTAGTGAGTTAAATAAATAGGATGATGTAAGGGGAAAGAACATTAGCTCTTGTTAAAGATAAAATCCTTTGGGAAGGGGAAACCCTTGGAGGAGAGATTATTATGCTCTCCTATTTCCTATTGTTTTCATTTTATTCCACAAAAGCCTATCTTTTCTTTCTCTTTTCAATTCGTGGTTCCCAAAAATCAGTTTGACCTGTCGGATTCGAGGTGCATGATAGAGTAGAGTGAGTGATTTGGAGCGATTGGCCAGTGATATGGGAAGATGCTTACAGGTTTAAAAAACCATGGTTTTCATAAAGCAGAGAGGCAAATCAAAGGATTACTTCTTGCATTCAAGAAAGGAAAGGAGTTTTCAGATGGTGAGAAAATATCAGTCTGCAGAGGCAAGAAATTGAAAAAAAGTGTTATTTGTGAGGGAGATAGGTAATTCAGGTGCAGTACAACATCATTCTTGCAAGCACTGACTGCACTGGATTTTGAAGAGTTAAGAAATCATTCTTGAAGGAGAGAAGTTTAAAGATGAGGAAAGGGGTGAGACAAATCCCTCTCTCGTGGAGAAGATTGAGGCGGAATACAAGGGATTTAGATATGGTTGGAAAGGTGGATGCAAAATGCAAGAGATCACGTTGGAGGTCACACACACACACACGTGTGTGCTTTTGTGTATGTGTGTGTGTGTGTGTGAATATAATCCATGTTATGATCTCATTTGTTATACGTAACATAATTTATTATACGTAACATCATGTTAATAAATATAGCACGTTTAATTCCCCCTCTTGATTTGGTTCGGATCTGAATGTGGAGTACAGTGGTTGAATTGGACTAGCTTTTGGAAAGGAAATATGATGAAGAACCATGTATAGGCAATTTGATCAGCAAGCCTCATTATAAATTGAAATTACGGATGATTGTCCTGTACCCTTTATTTGAGTGATTTAGGAGAGAAAAGCTTAAAAGGGGTATTAATATTTCCCTTCTTTGTTTGAGAAAAAGAATTAGGAATGATTTTAATGAAAATCTGTAAGACTCACTAGTTTTTATTTACATGCTCAGCAGGCAAGAATTAGGAAATGAACTTTGGGAAAGTTGTATACTGTTTTACCGTCATGTCAAGTGCTTTTGCTTCATTGTTTTGTTTATTTCTTTCTTTAAGTCTGTAACATTGTCGATAAATGAATGCTTGGCAGCACTACAGAAAGTGTTTCATATTTAAAAATATTCTGCTTGTTTTTACTTTTAATAAAAAAATTAGTGTGTGTGGATATATACATATATATATTTGTTTGAGACTAATTCTCTGTATAAGTAAGAGGAAGACCTCTGTAAGTATTTGGCATCCCTGGGGATTCATGAATTGTTGCGTATGTCGTAGTTTCATTGAGTCTTGATTTTTGTGGACAGTTATTCAAGTTCCTTGGATGAACATAACTAACTCTCAAGATATTTTTCAATATATGATCCATTGGAGAATTTCAAACTGTCATTACCAAATTTTATCGTTAAAGTTCAGTAATCTCATTTAAGATTATCTGGCTGTATAATGTTTTCTACTGATCGTTGATTTTGGATACCTGTGGCTTAAATTGTTAACGCAAACTCCTCTCCTTTAGGGTGGATGGGGCTGAGATAGGGGTTTTGGGATCCTTTCTTAATTAGCAAGAAGAAACTGATTTGCATCTTCAACTTAATTGATAGGTGATGATTACCGGTGACCAAGCTTTGACAGCTTGCCATGTTGCTAGCCAAGTTCATATTATATCAAAACCTACATTAATCCTTGGACCAGCACGAAATGGTGAGGGATATAATTGGATGTCGCCTGACGAGACTGAAAACATACGCTACAGGTAATTATTATTCTTTTCTGGTTGCACTGTCTGGTGCATGCAGTTACCTTGTTCTTTTTTAGGTTTAGATGTAAGATCCCTTTATTGGCATCAGATTTTATTACGTTCTCTTATGAACTTGTTCTACAAAATTATTAAGTTGGAGTCTTTTCTCGCAGTGCATCCGGAGTCCATAACATGCTTTTCTGCAGTCATTGTAATTTTCTTTTAATTTTTTTTTAAAATTTAGACTAATAATATTTACAATTGATTTCAGTGAGAAAGAGGTTGAATCTTTGTCGGAGTCCCATGATCTCTGTATTGGTGGTGATTGCATTGAGATGTTGCAACAGACATCAGCGCATCTTCTGGTCATTCCTCATGTGAAGGTTCTGATCAATGCCAAATATCTAAACATTAGAACAGAGTTTTTGGTACTGCCTTCATCAATGACAGTTGCTTTTGTCTCAGGTTTTTGCCAGAGTTGCTCCCGAGCAAAAAGAACTTATCATGACCACTTTCAAAACAGTTGGTCGATTAACGTTGATGTGTGGGGATGGAACCAATGATGTTGGGGCTCTGAAGCAGGTAATGTGTATAAGTTATATTTATAAGTTGTATTTTTTGTTTTTCTGAATATTAGTCTTGTCACTCATTAGTAGGAAATAAAATGTTTTAGTCTTAAAAATTACAACCTCTATACCCGCCAAGAATTCATTTAAGGGAGTTGTCAAAATAGGCTTCTGGGCTGTCCTTGTTTGGCTGCCACCAGTTCAGCTAACTTAACTAACTTAACTGGGCTGAGTAATGTTGAGTCT
>Ga0099825_1004235_pt1 | contig 18875 bp, 16 predicted proteins | sample SiratroredBW_FD_76838 | JGI IMG/M metagenome (GOLD analysis project Ga0099825, IMG submission 76838) | Root nodule microbial communities of legume samples collected from California, USA - Siratro red BW | ecosystem: Host-associated > Plants > Roots > Nodule | place: USA: California | collected... | reverse complement strand
GGGGGGGGGGGGGGGGGTGTGGGGTTTATTAGTTGTAGGGCTGTTATTAATTTGTGGTCAAAATTAGTATTAGTTCCTACATTTAAAAAATGGTGGTTTTGGTCACTGTATTTTCTGAAATTTGGAGGATTTGGTCCCTCGCTGGGTTGAAATGAAGGATAGGATCGTGGATGAAATCCACGATATCTCAGAAAAAACTGATGCCACTTACTTATATTTTAAAATGGAAGGACTAGAACCAAATATTGAGGGATCTAAAATACATTTTACTATAGGTTTTGTTTCTGCTAAGGGTTTATCTCTGTTAGGTATACAATATACTAAACATAGCCTCAATTAATCAGCATCTTCTACACTATGAATAAATATACATGATAGAATTATATGCGGAAAATAATAGCATACAAAATCACGACATATAATGCCTTACATTTTACACTAAGACTTTCCTCCAATTATACAAAACTTACCTTTCAGTCCTCACTACATAGGAACAGCCTCAACAAGCCTAGCAAAGTAAAACTGAGTAGTGATTAAGCCTCTCTTCCTTATGGTCCAGCCAACTTTTTTCAATGCTCTTTCAACATCTGCTTCGGAGTGAAGATATGCCCTTGTTGCCTTTGAAGGACCAGGGAACAACTCTCCAACCCTCTTTAGTAGATCATAATAAAACGTCTTCGGAGCAAAACTCAGAATCAATCGGTCGTTGGCCAATGATGCAAGGTGGCCGATCATCCCATCAGCTTTACTTTGAGGGTAATGAATCAAAACATCAAGACAGATCACCGTGTCATACTTTCCATCCAAACTCTCTAAATCCTTCACTGCAAACTTTGGCAACACAGGGGCAGATCCATTTTCACTGGCTACAAGTTGTTCTTTTGCCTGCACCAAATAGAAAGTCACTGTTTTACTTCAGCAATGGCGTATCAGTTTTGAAAAATTTAAATGTCATGTTAAAAAATGCCTTCAATTCTTCCTTTCGCTGTGCACATGAAACACTAATAAGATACTAAATTAACAGCTTTGAAATTAACAAATATAAACAATAATTAGAGTATAAATAAATACTAATCAAACAAACTAAGCACCGCTATTTAGAAGAAGACAAAACGAAAGCAAGGGAACCTGTTTCTCAGCTTCAGCAACCATGGCGGCGGAGATATCACTGGCGAACACGACGGCGCCCTCTTTCGCGAGAGGAATCGAGAGCGAACCGGTCCCACACCCAGCGTCGCAAACCGTAACACCCTGAAGCGACCCTTCGTCCTTCAACATGCTTAGCGTGTTCTCCACGGTCTTCGAGTGTCCCAACCGAATGTCGCGCTGAACCCGGTTCACCTCGTCCGTGTCGCCGTATATTTTCTTCCACCGCTCGAACCCGGAGTTGTTGAAGTACTGCCTCACCACCTCCTTGTCTCCTCCGCCCACCTCCTCCGCTTGCATCTGCCGCCGCCGCTCGGGGTCCGTCAGCGACAGCACCGCCGCCAGCGCAGCCACGAACCCCCCGCTCACCACCGCGACCGTGGTCCCGTCGATAGCACCGGAGACTTCGGCCGCGGTGGCCGTGGACAGCGGCGGGATAGCAAATGCCGGCGATAGCGGGAGCTTGTGCGGTTTTTGAGAGAATCGAGGGAAAATGGTGGTTCTGTGAGGGTTTGGAACGATGAGAGAAGACCAAAGGGACGATGAGAACGCCATTTTGGGTTTGTGTGAGGTTACCGGGCGGTGACAGCGTGGAAGGTGAAGGACTGAAGAGTGGAGGAGGTAGTTGAAATGTTATCCAGGATAAGATAGCATTCCAGTTTCCATGCCTTGCGCTGATTCTCGTGGGTCCATACACTTACGCATGCTGCTTCTACTATCTACTGTGTATTCCTATACCTCAACTTTCCACCGTGGATTTAATAAACAAATATCAACGGCTAAAATTAAAAAAGTATAAGAAAATAAATAACATTAACTGCCAATTTTATCGCTACTGCTACACAAATTTAAATACAAGTTTTCATAAAATATTTCATACTAATATTAAAATATAATTTTAACTATGTTTAATGGCAACCATATCATGTTTACATCATTATATATGATGTTAGTAAAGTGGTCAAATTAAGTATACTGATGTCATCGAAATTGGCAAGCTTATATAGTTATATATAGTTATTAGAAGCTAAAATACAAAATAGCATATTTATAACGATTGAAATGCGAAGAGTAACATGTTTGCAAGAATTATAATAAAAAGTTACATATTTATAGCGACTAAAATTGAAATAATGTATTTATTAGAATTGAAAAAAGAACGGTGGAATACTCCAAATTAGCAGTAATTTATTCTAATAAGGATTTATACATGCATACAGGGATTTACCTATATAATGAAAATTTTCATTAATATACAACTCTCTTTACATACATTTTAAAATAAAATATATTTATATACGAATACAACCAGAAACTTTTCTAACATATCTACGAAAAATCTACTTTTAAGGTTAATCAAGAATATTATTGACTGACTCATATATTATGTATTTTCATATATAACACGATAATAAAAAAAACAAATACACCGATACATAAGAAAATATATGTTAGTAATTAAAATATTTCTAATATAATATAAACTGACCATGTACACGTTAAACAAATAGTTTATTGAAAAAATTTTATGATATGCCACCTCTCATATAATTTTAAAAAATAAATCAAGAATCTTGTACGACATGGTTAATCTATCTAAGACTTCATTAAAACTATATTTGAGGTTGCATTCATTCGGTTTAGACATTCTTCAATACTTACCACTTAGTATAATTCATCTATTTGATTCCTAATATTAGTAAGTAAAGTCAGGATATCAATTGTTATTAAATAGATCCTTATATAATATACATATTAATACATCTCAACACGAGTTTGATTATAGACTGCATATATTTCAAATCATGTCATACATATCGACTTTCTCCTCGTATATTCACACACTTTCCAGTTTTAAGTTCAAAAACTTCATAATCTTCAATATTATTAAATCTCGACCCTAAATAATAAATCATTTATTTCAAATCTACACAAGGCATTACAAAATAATCAAACAATTAAAACTCAACAAATTAAGTTTTTTTTTTAGCTTAAACAATAGTCCTTTCGCTTGAGCAAAAATGAACGTGAGAATAAGCTCAATTCCAATACTATTTTTGTTTAAGTAAAAATAAACTCGAAAGTCAATTTCATTTTTCTTAGACAATAATCGTCTTGTGCAAAAAATATTAAATATAGTTTAAAAAAAAGAAAAAAAACTACTTCCCAACTTTCATCAAATACTATACATTTTAATTTATATATTTCATATAATGATTTTGTCATGATCCATCTAATATAGTTCAAAATACATCATTTTATTTTACAATTATTCAATATCAATATCAACCTCATATATTATATACTAAACTAAAATTTTAGAAAGCTTTTTTTAAATATTTATAGAACCGTAATTCAAATACTAAACTAAAATTTTAGAAAGTTTTTTAAAAGATTTATAGAACCGTAATTCAAAAGTCACCTTTATTAATAATCAAATGGTCATTTTAAATTTTTTGGAGGTACAACTAAAAGTTATGGGATGTACTAAGAAAAAACATATCATACTTTAATCACGACTTTTTTATTTTACTGACACACTTTTGTTTTTTTTATTTCTCTTAATAGATTTTTTAGTTTTTAATTTATGAAATAACATTTTTTTTGCACTTTACCAACAATTGTGATTATTTATAACTTTTTAAGTGTTTTTTTTGTAGTCGTTATTACTAATTTAGTTGATTAAAATTAAGACGAAAAATAATATAAAAATACTTAATTAATTTTGTTTAAAAATAAAACAGAAAGAATAAAATGAAATATTTTATATGTATTTTCAAATGACCATTTATAATAGGAAAATAAATGATAAATTATTTTATTTAAAGTTTTTATAATAAATTTAAATTTAATTATGCATCAAACTAATTTATTTAAAATCAATATAAAAAATAATATAAAAATATTTAATTAAATTTTAAAAAGTAAGAATAAAATGAGATATTTTATAGGTATTTTCAACTAATTAACTATAATAGGAAAATAAATGTTAAGTTATTTTATTTTATATTTTTATAATAAATTTAAATTTGGTAGAATAAATTATAATATTTTTGTAACTATATTTTTATATTAAAATTGAATTTGAAAAAAAAAATTATAATAAATTATAAAATTATTATTTTAATTAAAAATTGTATTTTTAGTTTTTCAAAGAAATATATAAATAATTAATAGAAAAAATAAAATAAAATTTTGATAAAGATAAAAATTGATTTTTGATAGAGTTAGTAATAAAGTAGATTTTGATTTCTGATAAAATAAAATTTGATATTTTATTGAAAGAATTTGATATTTGATAAAGATAATATTTGATTTTTCATAAAAATAAAATTAGAGTTATGATAAAAATAAAATTTGATTTTCAATAAAGATAGAATTAATTTTTTGATAAAGATAAATTTTGATTATTGACATAAACTTGATATTTTGATGAACACATACTTTGGTTTCTGATAAATATAAAATTTTATATTTAATAAAGATAAAATTTAATTTTTGAGTTAAGATGTAACATTAATTTTATATGTAATTAAATTAAATTTATTGTAAAAATGTAAAATAAAATAATTATTTATTTATTTTATTATTATAATTAATCAATTAAAAATACTTATAGAATATTTTATTTTATTCTATTTATATTCTTTTTTAAAATCAACACAATTGATAATAACGACTACAAACTAAAAAAACACGTAAAAAATTATCCAATAAACAACAGAGTACATAAAAGAATCTTATTTCATGAATTAAAAACTAACTGGGTTGGGCTATCGCTGGCCCGGCCCGGCCCTTTTAAACATACTGGCAGACTACTGTTTACTGGCCGCGGTCTTCACTTTTTCCTTTCATCCACAGTTTCTTTCGGTTCGGAGCCTTTTATGTTGACAGAGTGTATGTAACGTTCGTAGGGGCTCTGCTCTGCTTCAACCTCAACCCTTTAGCAACGCCCAAAACCCTCTCTCGTCAGGTTTGTCTCATTCCCCAATATCTTTATTTCGAGATCCGTTCCTGAATCGTGATTGTTCTTCAATCGACCCTTCAATTCCATTTTCTCTCATTTGCTCATTGATTGTGTGATCGATTTGAACTAATCAGGACTCCATGGGCAAGGAGAGCCAAGTGTCCGCCATGGATATCGACGCTCCGAAACCGACTGGTTCCGATCAGATCGTTCCCAAATTCTCCGTTAACGGTTTGTCCTTTCCTTCGCTGTCCAATGCTGTTCCATTCATGTTCCTACCGTCTTTCTTTTACCGAAGAAAACGAAAATACCGCGTTTAGTAGTGGAGCCTTAATGATTGATGTAATTGATATTTTTGTTTTGGAATTTACCAGTGCTGCAGCTGTTGAAATCGGCGCAAATGCAACATGGCTTGCGCCACGGCGATTACACTCGCTATAGGTATGTACTTGTGTAGTTGCTACCACGATGTCAATCAAATAGCGTTTTATGTTATTTAATTTATGTCTGTAGATGTATTATAAATCTGTATCAAAGGTTTTAAATCGTGGGCGGAGTTTCGTTGCTCCTTAACATTGCATGTAAATTCGGTCAATGAGGCTTCAATTACTGTTACAGTAAGTCAAGAGACCTTGACTTAGTGGCCGGTTGTGGATGCTTTTCAAAACCTTGTGGTATCCCTAAGAATGATTCATTTGGGAGACACAATGTCTGTTGATTTTTCAGATTTGCTTTTATTCTGATTGTTGTGTATAACATATTTCCTTTATAATTTGTGCTCCTTGGTGCTCAAGACCTTGAATCTTCTAGCATTTGTGGACTTGCAATTCAGTTTATGCAATCACCTACCTTATTGAAACCACCGATCCAATCTGTTGCTTTAGCTAACATTTTGAAATATGTATAGACTGGTAATAGATGTACTTTTTTACTCAACATTGTAGGAGGTATTGCACAGCTCGTTTGAGGAGGTTGTATAAATCGTTGAAGTTTACCCATGGTCGTGGCAAATATTCTAAAAGGGCCATAACTGAATCTACTGTCTCTGAAGTAAGGTATGCTTTGCTTATGGTATTTTTCTTTTCTGACACAAGTTTTGGCACCTTTTTGTAGTTGATTTGAAATTGTTACGGAAGGCAAGAATATCAAGAAGGCTCTACTTGGATGTTTGTTGTTAGGCTTTACGATCTTGATTGCCATCAACAATTCCCTTGTGTTATTGCACTCTTGAATCACACAGATATCTCTATTCGTTTTTCTATTGCTAAGATTATGTGCAAGTTGTTATCTGAAGCATAAACAATCTGGAATTGAATTTATTATAAATCTGACCAGGAAACACCCAAGCAACCCTAGTAATTGCCAAACTATCCTCTTCTCTCTTCACTCAAATTCATACTATCGTGCCACAGGGCATGTTTGTTAGGATCTAGTTTAACAGAAAATTCTCCAATATCTTCCCTGTGACTTCCCATTCCACCTCTCATCCCACCCCTGTCCCCATTCTTCTTTAGTTAGGCCCATGAGTGGACTCTCACAAATATCTAAATACTTATACGAAACCATCATTTAGACCTTGTTTTGCCGTTATTCCCCTTGCTTTTCTTAGAATGTTTTTCAATAATTTATGGAGCAAAGAAAATAAATACATCTGTTTGACAACTTTTTTAATTGGACATTTATGTCTAACTTTGGAAGTTTTATGGTTTTAAATCAGGTTTCTTCATCTAATTCTGTATACAGCAGAGAGAGCTTGGAGTCATGCCATGGAGAAAAGGCAGCTTCCTAATGGTCCAAATGCAAGTCAACGTATATATTTGATTGGTAGGTTGCGGAAAGCAGTAAAATGGGCTACTTTGTTTTCACAATTGTGTGCGGTCAAGGCAGATTCTAGAACATCTTTGGAAGCTGAGGTGTGTCTTCTATTTCCCCATCTGGTTATGATTAGTTTACTGCAGTATTTTGTTCCCCTCTCTTCCTGGTGCAGTTTTTTATATGATTCACTGCTTCAGAGGTGGTCAACAAGCGAACATTTCAAATGTCTATATTTCCTTTTATTTATGGAATTATATGCCTTTTCTTTCTATTTTATTTGAAATTTTTAAATGTTTGGTTTGATCTTAATAGGTAGTAAATATAGAAAAAAAATATAAGATATCGGCACTCGAGAATAAAGAAAGACAAATATTCTTTAAGTTTTTTTAACATGGTTAAGTTCAGTTCATTTCATCCATCAATTACATTCATTTTTCAATGCTGTCCTTAAAATTGCAGTGTAGCTTCGTTTCTTCTTTTTAACACTATAAATTTTTGTTCCCTTAAACAAATTGAACTTACACATTAAGGTATATATTAGGAATTATCCTTAATAATATGCAATAAGCAGTGCAATAAACTGAAAAGCAGTTAAGCAAGATGTTATTGTAATGAATAAATAAATTTGAGTAATGTTAAAATGTATTGTACAATTTTAATAGATAAGAAATTTGATATCATTGGTTTACATGGATAACATTGTTTCAAATTGGAAACTCCTGCCACTTATTTCTAGGGAGCAACAATATTAGTGCTAGTTTGGAAGTTTCAGGATAATTTAAAATTAAAAGAAGTATATTAGAGGTCGTATCGAACCTACAGTAATTTACAGGAAATAAAATATATTTTATACATCAAGATATCTGCACTATAATAGTAAGTTCCAATTTAATATGTTTGTACTATTCTGTTCTTGTTTATGCTTATTAACAATTTTTTAATTTTTTTTGGGGACTTATGCTTTTTAAAATGTAAATATTATGGAGGTTTTAGCCTTTTATGTTTTGTTCTATGGTGAATAACGTTTATCTTTCGTTAATGAAAAATGAACATTCTTTCTCTTTTGTACGCTGAATTTTAGGCATATGAATCCTATATGAAAGGGAGTTTGTTGTTTGAGCAAGATCAGAACTGGGACGTGGCTTTAAAGAACTTCAAAAGTGCTAGGTACATTGATTCTGCTTCCATAATTCATACATATTTCCTAGAAAAGAAGATAACATTTTTGGTAAACAAGATAAAAAAGGAACAATCTTATATTTGCTGGAAGGAGATAATTTTGTTAATGATTTGATATTATATGTTTTCTTTCAGCAAACACCTGTTTAGTTTGTGACCATATGATCTATCATACTAGCTTTTGGGATGCTTCTGTTTTTCTAGCTCATACTGCTTAAGTTTTTAACAAACTCCTTATCTAATAGGTCTGTATACGAGGAATTAGGAAAATATGGAGATCTGGATAACCAAGTTTTGTGTCGGGAGCGAGTTGAGGAGCTAGAACCTAGTATCCGTTACTGCCTTCACAAAATTGGCCAGTCAAATCTACAGGCCTCTGAACTTTTACAAATTGGTGATGTGGAAGGTCCTGCATTAGACCTTTTCAAAGCTAAACTAGAGGTTGGTATAAATTTCTTTTGTATGATTGGGAAAAAGGAAACAAGTAATATATACAAATCAAGACATTCGTTTGGAAATGTTGTATTGAGACACAAGATAGACTTTTCATTTTTCTGTTCAATTGGGGGACACAATCATGTACACATACACCGATCTTTTAAGTATTGACAAACTTTCTCAAATAATTTACCTTCAATTTTTCACCGGAAAATTCAGCTTGATGCTTGGTCCCGTCCTTAGGTACAAAATTTTTGTAACTCCTCGTGCATCTTACCTTCCTGTAACTGTTTGGTTGGAGGGAAATGAAGTGTTAAAGTCACTCCCCCCACTTGTTGTGTCTTAAATATTAGTTTGGAGGGTACAGAAAGTGATTTATAAATTTGAACCATGTAGACTAAAATTTCTCTGCAATTTTATTTTAACCCTCATTCTCCATTACTATTTATGACAGTATAGCACTATATTATCCATATTTTCTCTTCCCTCCTTTTGTGAACCAAACAATGTTTATCTTCCGTCTCTTGTGAACCAAACCAAACAAGGGACCTATCCATTAAAGCTCCTCTGTCCCCTTTCCCAGTCATCCATACTTTAAGTGTGTAGCCACTTTTTGCTATTATTTTATAGTGCACCATTTTATGATCATCCATTTCTATTTCTTGAATCAGGTACGCTACTTTTTTGAACCATTCATTTATTTCCAATGATAAAAGTACTGAGTTGAATAATGTTTGTTTCAGGCTGTCATGGCTGAGGCAAGATCTCAACAAGCTGCTTCCATGACAGAATTTTTTTGGCTTGGCCACAGATTTCCTATATCAAATGCCAAAACAAGGGTTTCGATCCTGAAAGGTTGGTTGCTTTCTTTTCCCACAAATTAATCGGCTAGTAATGTGTTGGAAGCAAAGTTATCTGTTGATTGTACTTGACAGTAATCTTTTCATGTCTTAACCTAATCTTTGTCCAATCTCCTTTTCCATTCTGCAAAATGGCATCATTACACTGTTGCCTACACTAGATGGCCTTTTTCCCAATGTGAATACCAGTGATGCTAATTTATTTGGGAGCTAACATTGAATTGCAATCCTTTCTTCCAAGTTCATTTCACATTGCGAAAATTTTATTGGAATAACAATTGGATTATATTTTTTCTGTTGTCCATGATATGATAAGTATATTTATCAATGCAAAAACATTGCATTTTGCCTAATACTCTGTGTGTGGTGAGCTGAGTATACAATGTTTATATTCATGTAAAACGAATTTGTTTCTATGATTGTGATTCATCAATATGCAACATTTCTTCGTTTTTTTAAATTTAGCTGGTTGTTTGATTTAAAATATGGTATTTTTTGCTGTAGATCTATGCTTATATCATGTAATGCTTCTATCTGAATATTTTTCTTAGCTATTGCCTATATCAAGTAATTTTCCTATCTGCATATTTTTCTCAGCCCAGGAGTTGGAGAAAGATATACATGGTCCATCGGCCGACTCAATTCCAGCAGACAAAAGACTAGTTATTTTTGACAAAATCTTTTCTGCATATCATGAAGCCCGAGGCTATATTCGAGCCGATTTGGTATGGGAAATTATTTGCTGTTAACTAAGAATTATCATCAAAATCTTTTCACTTGTTAGTATTAAATTTCTTTTCGTTTTAGGCCACTACAGGAAGTGCAGAAAGTGTGAAAGATGATTTGAATGGCCTGGATAAGGCTGTCAGTGCTGTCCTCGCAGAAAGAACCATAGAACGCAACCTCTTGTTGGTTAAGGTTGCAAAAAGCAAACTTGCAAAGCGGCATGATGATAAAAATGAGAAAGTCACCAAACCTGAAGAGCTTGTTCGCTTATATGATCTCTTGCTACAGGTTGATATCCATTTTTTTTTTGTGAACGTGCATGAATTGAACAAATATTTCTTTATGTAAGGACTTTCAGGCTGGTGCATTTTAATTTTATGTGCTCATCAATTTGAACTTCAATGCTCATATCTATCACCTATTTGGCAGAATACAGCTGATCTATCTGATTTAGTCAGTTCTGGAAGGGATAAAAAGCCAGAAGAAGTTAGCTTTGCTGAAGTGTGTTCATGCAAAAGTTTGGCTTTTCGAGCTCAGAGGTTTCCTTCTTGGAGCAAATATTTTTGTACTGTTAGAAATTTAGTTAATTGCTTACTAAATGCACACAAGGGTACACACTTTCATATTTTTTGGATGAGTAGGATTTTCAAGTATATATTTTTAAAATAAATACTTACCACCCAAAGTATTTTGGGATTTTGTAAAAGAGAACCCACTAATTACTGTTCACCCAAAGATCCTTGCTGTTCATCCCTTTTAAATTTGGGCTGGGCCTAATCCGAAAGCTATCTCATAAGGGGAGGATTGTCCAAGCCATTTCTAAGCTCTACTTTGATCATATCTGTTGTCTCTATGGGGGATCTCTAGACACACAACTCGTGCCTAGGACTTGACATTTGGAGTCTGGAGATTTTAAATCTTATGGTTTTCTTTTAATTTTTATATTACAGTAGGAACTCTTTCGAGAGATCTGTAGACCATTCTTCGACAATTTAGGGTTAATCCAATCTTAGGAAGTGAGTTGAGCTTCACTCAATGTCAAGAGGTAGCATAAAAAAGTAGGATTGCCTAAGTTTTACAACGAGTATTCTGGCCACATTCCTAACTAATACAACCAATAGCTTCCCCATTCCTCTTCTGAATTGGACATATGAAGTACAATGTTTGTGAGATAGAGCATCTATAGGTAGTCCAACGTTAAAACTGGATAGGCTCTTGTGCCATATTAAAAAACTAATTAAGGTTAAGACCTAGTTTAGATAAACTGTTCCTAAACTCATAAGAAAAGCAAATAAGAAGGAAAAATTAATAAGCTTTTCCTAAGTGAAGTTAACTTATTCAATAAAATTGATGTTTAACTCATGACAGAACAAATTCCATTTTTTTTCTTCGTATTTTTGTCTCCTTAGAGTTCTTATGGAGAAACTTATCCAAATAAGGCCTTATTCACTCCTTAGCTACCTAAAGGGATGAGGATTGCCCAAACTTAATAAGTTTTATTTTGCCTATATTTGTACTTGATGTTGGATTTTAACAACCCCCTTGACAAATATGCTCTTTGATGATCACCCAGCTTCTTAATGCTTTTAACTAACTTGATGTATTGATATGTGGTCACAACTTACATGCAGGTGCTTCTATGTTGCAAAGTCGTACAGTGTGGCTGGGATGAGGGCTGAAGCATATGCATTGTACTGTCGTGCTCGCAATTTGGCTGATGATACCTTAAAAAAGTTTCAAATGTTAGATGGTGATAATAAGGTAATTTCAATCTTTTAGTTTTCACGGATCAGATTGGGGAATTTGCACACCTCACTGATCAATGCTAGCATTATTGTTTGCACTGCAATAATTTTTCACGACAACTTTGATCTAGTTGGGTGCTAAAGTTTTCCTTGACTCGTTTAATTCTAACTTTCATAATTTTTAAACACTTGGTAGACCGTGAAGTTTAGTGTGAAATCAAATGTTATCAATGGGAAAGAATTAATCAAGTAATCATAGGTATCTTGTACAATGATTGGATCATTATACAACAGGCCTTTGTGTTATTGATGCCCTCTATTTGATTTGATTGGCTGTGTTTTCTTTATTTTTTTCATTGTTTGTTCGGTTTCACAGATTATGGTTAAAGAGTTGGAGGACTTGTGCAATGAGTGCCGATCTAACAGTTGCATTGAGCATGCGTTGGGGATCATAGAGGACAAAAAGACTCAAGAGAATCTATCCGAAAAGGTCTCCAATATATCATTGACCGGAACTGAGCGGGTACATATGTTTCTCCTTATACAATGTTCCTTTTGTTTTTTTTTTCTGCTCGTGCATTATCATATGACAGGATTTTTTTGACGTTATTGAATTTGTAATATCTCAGGAGTTAATAGTATTTACTTGAGCATTTATTGATATATACTGACATGTATGCCTGTTACAGTTGGAGAAGTTCCTTCTTGAGAAACTTGAAGTTTATGAGTCTGCTGTGGGTGATTCAAATGTGAAGTGTACACCACGCATTACAGGCTTTCCCCCATCATTCCAGGCAATTTCCCGTAATCCTATTGTGCTGGATCTGGCTTATAACATGATTGAATTCCCAGCAATTGAACATAGGATGAAGAAGGATAGAAAAGCCAAGGGCGGCTTTATGAGTAGAATATTTGGATGAGTGTATTTGATTAGGTTTTAAGTTATTGGCAACTGATCTGGTGGATTCTTTTGTTGAATATTGTGAATTTTGAGACGTCAAGTGCAAATTTTGGGAGGTCTAAATATTTGGAAGTGGAGACTAGACTCAAATATGAGGAAACATATTTAAACCTGAAATTTACATACCATTCTTTTTTGAGAAATGCAAACATAAGATATCAGATTTGCCTTCATATATTCAGCACAGTCGACCTAAAGTGCAATGTATTAGGAGGCAGGTCTTCTGGAATTGTATGTTAAACTGTTGATGAGGGCAAAGCACAAGGTCTCATACCCAGAATTCCCAATAATAAAAAAACAGAAGTTCCCGCAGTGTACAAAATAAACTTTGTAGCTGAATACAAATGTTCTTTTCCACCCCACAGATAAAAGTAGATAAACGGGAATTAATTCTAATTCCCACATGATGAAAAAAAGTAAAATGTCCCGATTTTTTTTTTCATTTTACTTTGTATTTTGATAGTTTGAAGAGGTTTGATGCATTTATGAAAAATATGAATGATTTACTATTCTACATTCAACCGGTTTCTGGGCATCATTATATAGGAGAGATGAGTGGTTGAAGGCATAGCATTTGGAAATGCTATGTAGGCTTGTTGTTTACCGGGGATTCGAATCCCTCTCTATCCGAATTTTTATTAAATTCATCACTATTACTCATCCCAGTAGCAAAATCTGTACCTAGTTATTGACTACTGAAAAGACAGTGATAGCTTCGACAACTCCTGTATTTTTTTGGCCACTTCTATGCCATTTTCTAAGAAATCTGAAATTACTTAACTATTCCACACTGCAGCCCATTGTTATTGTTTACTATATATAATAATGGCCTAGTTTTAGCTAGTGTCGAGCACGCAGTTTTAAACGGGACAATTGCGACATATCCAAGTTAATTTTACGTTTGCCGTGCTAGTTGTAGAACATCCGCATACACTGAGCGTAGGTCAGAAAGAAACGGATCAGTCTCGCATGCACCTTGCCTGTTTTAAAGCAAAGCCTGTTGCATATTTACCTCCATAGTTTGAATGCTTCGAATTTCAGCCATTTATTTATTGTAGATATATCCAATACATGTCCAGAGTAGATATGTTGCTGCTTTATTTGGAATAACATATATGTGGAACGAGTAGTAAATCTAACTCGCATAGCCTTTCACAGATCGTCGTTAAAATATTTCTATATTTTTCAGAAGTTACATAATATATGTTCGTTATGGATATCGCCAAATTATGTATTTTTTCTCATCTGGAACATTTGCGAGTCATTTTTGGTAATACTGAGTTGGGAACGTCAAAAATTGGAGGTTGAAATATGGTTGACATAGAGTGTCGTCATATTTAGTTTTTGGATGACAAGAAGCAACTCTGTTTTTAACCAAGTTATTCTTCAATTAATATATAATGTGTTGACAGTAATAAGTTGTTGACATATTTTTCTTATACAATTTTCTCATATTATTATATAATGCAATTTAAATATAGCATTGGTGCTTTGCCTTTTGTAACTTAGGCACTGCTATCATTTGTTTTGCATATCTAATATATCTTTTTGTTTTGTCAACAAAAGAATTATTATTTTCAATCATATCTTTCAATTAAGTAAGGATATTTTCCTAAATATATGGATGACACTGAATAAAGTTAACATAGGATATTACCATTTATGTCATCTTATTTTCATTTTAATGAAAAGTATAGTAAGTTTGGCCTCAGTAATAACTATGAATATTGGAAAACAACTGAGAAAACATTAATTAAAAGTAAAATCCATAAAATTCTAATTATAAAATATAGACCACTGTCGCTAATTAGAAGTACTGCTTTTAACTTTTTTAATCTTTCTATAAGACTATTTTCTAATTATTCGTTATATTGATTTTTTTTTCACTAAAATACTCTTATTTTAGTGTATAAACAATGAATGCTATGAATGATCTCTTTTTTTTTTTTTTTAATGAAGATAAAGAATTTAATTTAATTTATAATAATAAATATTATTCTAATTTTGGTTAATACGTCTAGTCTTCTTCCAATGTTCGATCAAGGATGGATGCTCCTCCGAATTTCAGTTGTAGCATTAAAGAATGAATGTATATTATGAAAGATGAAAGCAATCCATCTTTAATGCACCAGTTGGCAGAGCAGACCAAAACGATAAAACGGTCGGTGCATGCACGCACCAATGACTGAGAGCGAAATGTGTCTCCTATGGGACAGGTGATAACGCCACGTCGTTTTGTAGCACTTGAATGCAAAGAAAAATGACACGTCGTTTTTGCAACAATCTATATAAGAAACCATAAAAAAGGCGGGTGAAATTCGAGTGAACGACAGACATGAAATATCGCAAAGCAAACCCTCTTAACCGTCTTCCTTCCTTCTTCTTTCTTTCCCTCCAAACTCGTCTCCAAATATTAATATAAAAATATTCATTATTTTCTTTTTTCACTTTCCCTTTCTCTCCCATTCTTACTTTTCTTTCTCTCTCAGGAACTAACCGTTATAGTGATCCCTTTCTCTGCCAAACAGAAGACGCTACGATTTCTGGCAAAATGCATTTCGCCAATCTCGATGACACTCCGATGTTCCGCCAACAGGTTCTTCTCTCATTCTTCCGTTTCGTTGTTTGTATTTGTTGTTTTCCGTGGCGTCTTCGTTGTTTTTGTGGCTATTACGCATTCGTCATCTCGCGATTTTTGTTATCTGTCTGTTTTTGTTTAAACCAATGGAGACGTGTTGTGTTGATTGTTGAAAGTGTTGAGAACGTGTTTCGTGGTTGGTAGAGAAAAATAGGGTGGTGAATTGATAAATCGTGTGACTGGTTGTGGATGCAGATGCAGTGTTTGGAGGAAAGTGCAGAATCGTTGCGCGCGAGATGCTGCAGGTTCTATAAAGGATGTCGAAAGTATACGTGAGTTTCATTCGCATTCATCTCGTTGTTAATTTGAATTTAGACGTTGGTATAATGTTTGGATAAACTTTTAATTTACTTGTGGATAAAGTAGATGAGGTAAGATGAATTTAGCTTCTTCCATTAGCTAAAATTAACTTTTATCAATATATGTACTTAAATTTTTTTGTAACGGTTTGTCTTGTCTAATATCTTTAAAAATAAGGTCCGTAAATTGATTTTAGTTTATAGGAGAATCTCAATACATTTAATTTTCTTATATGGATTTCTTGGTTTAAAAGAATATGAGGAAGAAGAGGGAAGGGAAGGAGAGAGATTGAATGGAACGGAGGTCAGGGAAGGAAATAGTTATGCATTATGATGTTTGGTTGGAAGATGTGGAGAAAAAGTATTTTAATGGAGTGGTAAGCATTTTCTTGTCTGGTGGGGAGAGTAGTTTCAAAAACTAATTTACTTTAGTATCTTCAATTTTAAAGTTCAAAAACATAAACAAGAGTATTTTAATTATTATAGTTAAAATATTTTAACTCATCTTCCTCACTTCTTAAAATTTCCCAATATCGTCGAGGAACAATAATTAGATGAGAAAATTTTTTACTTCACTTCCCTCTTAAAAATTAAACCAAACAACACAGATTTAAAAAAAATCACTTTCATGCGTTCCATTTTTCTGCAATCATATATTATAATAAATTATCATAGAGAAGTTTACTCAAACATAACTTTAGTTCTCTAGGTTTTATCTTTGAATAACTTCGAAATAAAGGTTACAAGTAAGTGAAATTTTCAGCACAACTAGGTGGTCATTATATTCCTACTTAATAAGGTATCTACCTTAATAAATATAAAATTAAAAATAAATTAAGAAAGTGCAAACTCCCCTTATCCGCTCTCATGCTAAGCTTCCTTTAACTCATTTCCATTATGGGAGCTACATGTTGAAACTTGAAACCTGCAAGGACTCATGATAGCACAAAAGATTACTTACTAATAGAGAATAATTTCCTTGCCTGATCTCATTCCATTCAGGGTCAATATATACATGTACAATATCATTCGTTATCTGATTTTGTGGTAACTAATTGACATATTCTTGCCTAAGACTTGGCATAGTATCAAACTAATTATGGACAATATCAAGTTAATTATTACAATGAATGTGGACATATGTACGTATAGTCTAATACTTACTTCCCTTTTTCATCGGAGGCCCTTAACGTTAAGTGTTGTAAGCCACTAAACAGTTTAAAATAATTTAGAGAAAGGGTATGGTTGTTCAAATGCTTTCATGTTTCTATCTTTTATTTAATACACACCGTTATTTAAGCAACACTAGTTCTTGTTTCTTGGGTTCGTCGATGTTGTGATAAGTATGACAGTAAGCAAGCAAATGTGCCAAGAGCGAAGAATTACCTTATACTGAGATTCTTATATTATGGTTATATCCCTAAAAGTTTTCAAACAACCAAGTAGCTAAAAACTCTATTTGTACTAATTGCTTCATGGTTTGACCAAAATGTTTTAAAGCATATCTAAAAATTTTTTGAGCTCAATTTAACTTGGGAAGTTTTCAACTTTTGGATGTACGTGTTAAAATATGCTCAAACAGAGTGGTCGCATAAGGTCTTTAGTTCACAAGTTGTATCAGAAAATAGAGCTGGAACTAGGAGAAAGAAAGTTAATGCCAAATGGTTTTCTTGCTTCTTTGCCTGTGAGATTCTTTAAAAAGGAATTTTTGTGTTCGATACTACCTACATTTATTGCAACCATAACAATTTGTTTCATGATACTTGATCTGATCAAGGAATAATTTTGACAAAAATGTACTAGTTGCTTCATGGTTTGACCAAAATATTTTAAAGCATATCTAAAAATTGTTTGAGCTTAATATAACTTTGGAAAGTTTTCAACTTTTGGATGTACATGTAAAAGTATGCTCAAACAGAGTGGTCACATAAGGTCTTTAGTTCACAAGTTGTATCAGAAAATAGAGCAGGAATTAGGAGAGAGAAGGTTAATGCCAAATGGTTTCCTTGCTTTGTGTGACCTGAGATTCTTTAAAAAAGAATTTTTTTTGTTGCATATTACCTACATTTATTGCAACCATAACAATTTGTTTCATGATACTTGATCTGATCAAGGAATAATTTTGACTACTATGGCTGATATAGCCACAGTTCTTGCATTCTAAAATTTATTGCCTGGTATTCTTAACACTTTTTAGGGAAGGTCTTGGAGAGGCATATGATGGGGACATCGCATTTGCAAGTGCCATAGAAAACTTTGGAGGAGGGCACAATGATCCTCATTTTGTTGCTTTAGGAGGTAAGCCTTGTGTGTCTTTCCCATCCCACTTGCCTTGTCTTCCAAATGAAAATTAGGTTGTGTATAACAGGTCATATCATTGCTTTGTATGCTGTATTGCTTGCAAGATACTTTTAACTTTTAAACCAGTAAATGAGCTAGGAAATAAGTTGAAGTTGCTTAAGTATTCTAAAGCATGTTTCATTTATTTACTCTCTGCCATGATTTTTAGCCAATGAACTTCTTATGAAAATAGATAATACTGCCTCAAGTCTTATTGAATGAAATTTTATCTTTGGCTATTGATTTTGAAAAATTTTTTTGGTATTCCCAGGACCCGTTATGACCAAATTTACTATAGCATTGAGAGAAATCAGTACATACAAGGAATTGCTCCGGTTACAAGTAATGATGTTATTGTCTTTCTTGTTCTTTAGCAGTGTATTGCATTGTAAGGGTAGGTTTTTATATTTTCACTGGAAACAATGCTCCGAGAACCCCTATTTGGAAATTTTATTCTAGAAGTGGGCGTGTAATGGCATTTATGCCTTGCAGTACTTAATTTAATAACGGTGTGAGTCGGCAGTTATACATTGTAGAATGGCAATTACTGCATAGTGTTTAATTTAGGACAAGCATGCAAGTGCATAGCTGTGGTTTTATATATATATATATATATATATATATATATATATATATATATATATATATATATATATATATATGTGTGTGTATATATATATATATATTTTAAAAAAATATTTTTTCTCTATTGTGTTATATTTTTTTTTTTTTTTTTTTATTTTTTTTTTATATTTTTTTAT
>Ga0099825_1004232_pt1 | contig 18880 bp, 8 predicted proteins | sample SiratroredBW_FD_76838 | JGI IMG/M metagenome (GOLD analysis project Ga0099825, IMG submission 76838) | Root nodule microbial communities of legume samples collected from California, USA - Siratro red BW | ecosystem: Host-associated > Plants > Roots > Nodule | place: USA: California | collected... | reverse complement strand
TATATATATATATATATATATATATATATATATATATATATATATATATATATATATATTCACTCTTTCTTTGTCACTATGTTTTATTAATAGAATTTATCTAAGAAAAGGATAAGAAACTTTGAAAAAAAAAAAGACATAAAAAGAGAGAAGATATTGTTAGAGTGGAAAAAAAAAATTAAAGACATAGATTTACAAGTGTTAAGGTATTTCGAATAAAAGTTGTTTATTAGAATTCTTTACTTGTAAAAAATGTGAGACTTTTTTTAAATTTAAATAAAGAACTCTCTCAAATTTGAAAGATTTAAAAATTGTTTTCATTGATAATAAGTTATGATAAGTAACTTCAATAAATATTCTTAGTTTATGTGTTAAACCGGAAATTATGTGATAATATCTACGATTTTGACATCCACATGTAGTGATATGTCCCATTTGAATCATAATATACACATCAACAAAACCAAGATAAAGATTTCAAGATATTTTTAAAATCATTTTTTTATAACAGTAACACTTCAACTTTAAGGACCAAATTCAATTTTCAAGGATTAAATGACATTTGTTTAGTGACTTTATCTCTTGTTATCGTTATATCTCCATCTTTCCCTCTCTGCCTCTATCTTTCAGTCTCCACGACTACACATCTTATCATGAATTTGGTATGGTAAAAATAGAGAAGAGAATGGAAGAAAATAGAATAAGTCAAAAATGATGGTTTGGTACACAATAAAAGGGAGCAAAGATTCTGAAATTCAAGTGAACCCCACGATTTTGTTTGTTTTGCTAAGAAAATAGTGAACACTTGTTTTGCATTCAAATATATTGAGTTTTATGCTTCCTTTCTCAATGTCAATAATAATAATAATAATAATAATAATAATAATAATAATAATAATAATAATAATAAACCAAACGGCTTCAAGGTGTGATTCATCCCCACAAGTGTACAATGTTATCAAGTTATAAATGATCTACAGGGATTGTGTGTTTTGGTTAATTAACAAAATTAAACAAAAAAAAGTTGAAGAATTTAATTGAGTAAGGATTTTGGGAAACAAGGGCGACGAGTCCCTATCCAAAATTTCAAAAAAGGCTTTTCTCAAAGGATTATCGGGTGTTTCATAAAACGTCTAAGGGTTTTCTTTCCAAATATGAAATAGAAATTTCATTCAAAACTACCATCCCCTCACCTATGTAAAAAAATTGGGTAACACCAATTATCACATTTCTCTCAAATATTATTATAGGATTAAGTGTCATTTTAAAATTGTAATGAAAAGATAAAAAATAAAAATAAAACAAAATTTCTAGATCTTAGTAAAACAATTTACTATAGCACTCCACAATTTTATACTTTTCCTAAACTTTATGGTAATTAAAGATCAGGGTTTACGAAACAAAGCATTTAAGTGTATAAACTACTAAACAAGCACACCAAACAGCACTTGCTGGGTATGGCATTGGCTATGCAACGTGAATATACTCTCTCCATTTGTTTTCCATCATTCACTCACTACCTTTGGTTTGTGCAAAAATTAAGGAACAATGATTTATACTATGTTAAAAGAAAAAAAAAAAAAGATAAAAATGTGAATCATCGCAAAGGGTACTATGGAATGATTAGGTCATGCCCCTCTTCTGCTATTATGTGTGTGCGTGGATGTGCCATTTTTGTCCACATCCTGTCTTTCTTCTCACTCTAATTACCATCTTCCTGCGTTCGCCAGACACACACATCCCATGCCTCACAGTAACAAAAGTTGCTGTGACAAGACACTGCTCCCTCTATCTGTCACCCATTCTTCATTTCCAACCCCACTTCACATCTCTATTCTTTTCTCTTTTCTCACTCTATAGCCCGCAAACTCTGCTCATGCCTACACCAAATATTTAACAAACTCGGTTTGCATCAACTCAAAACCAGTGAAAGAGTGAGAGACAAAACAAAGAGCTTTCATAGGAACAAAAGGATACAGAAAGTGAAGAAATTTTAAGAAAAAATAATGCATGGACTCTCACTTCTTTTCTTAACATGCAAAGAGAAACCAAGAGAATAAAATGTAATCCATATTTGAATTATTTTTTACTTTAAACTTCTCCCAATCGATTATAAGACTGAATATTTTTTATTCACAATTTTATTTTGAATAATAAAGAAATAAAATAAATAAAACAGTATTATAATCAAAATGATTTATTCTCATTTTTTTAACCAAATGATGTTTTTTTTTTCTTACACTCATTTATTTACTTTTTTAAACTAAACCAGATAGACCAATAGGACCGCTGAACCAATCATATAACCAGTTTTAAAAAATCACTAAACTGGTTTAGAAAAAACTGATCAAAGAATTGGAAATTCGGTCTAAACAGTTAAACTAAAAGTATTTAGCGATACACCATTTTAAATTTTCCTTAAACAATAAAAAAATATAAAATATTTGTTAGTTTCTTTTCATTTTACATTATTATTAATCAATATTATTGAAATTTAAATTTATGCATGATAACATATTTTATTTTAACTTTTATATGCATTTTAAAGTTAAAACCTTATAAATTTATATTTATTACTTTTTATTATAATAAAATTATGTTATTGTATTTTATACATTATTTAGTTTTGTTAATATCGTCTTATTCAATTATAATTTAACTATTAAACCTCAAACTAGTCTCATTATATTCAAATTTAAAAATATTACCTTTTTTTCTCTCTATGAAACGAAGGATACACAAAATGTCTTATCACTGTTCCAATTTATAGGATTATAGATGAATGAGTTTGTGTAGTGTTATGCAATCCCTTTTATGTATTTTGCATATTTTTTTCTTTTGAAGTAAACAAAAGTAAACATCCTAAGCTTGACACGCGTAATCATATGTTGTCCAGATACTTTTATATATATCTATATGTATCTATCTATATCTATATGTGTAATAAGAATAAGGAGACAAAAACTTATAATTAGTGTTCTACAGAAGGTGTTGGTCGAATGGATTAGTTTCAGAGCTAACATGTATAATAAAATAGTTTCTCTCCAAAATAGAGAAAACTTTGAGTACATCTATTTAGTATTTTATTTCTCTTTTATTATTACATTTCTAATCATATCAAACATTCATCTCTTCTCTCTACTCAATATCTACACTGCAAAACATGTTCCTCTTGTTTCTTTATATGAAGACTAATCGATGCATGTCAAGACAAAAAACGATGAAGAAGATGTACTCTTATTTTGTTTTAATGTCTTAGAGTTGTTGAAACATTGGGGAAAACTTCGAAAAGTTGGAAAGAACAAGTCTCGTGTCCCTCGAAGTTTAGGACGAAATAATTTGGGGGCATGAACCTGCATGAATGACAACTGCCAAAAGCAGCTTTTCATACCACGTCCCTCGTCAAGAAAATGCACTGTAATTTTCTCCCCACGCGCTCTGATCTCAGTTTGATCAAGAACAATAAACAATAACTACGTGGTTGGGTTTCTTGTTTAAAGGGTCAGAAGCAGTGGTGTTCAGATCTGCACAATCCCTGAAGCAAAAGAATTAATGCAGTGACATGCACTGAAGCGAGTCATGCTGGTTTAAGTGTCTGAAAGTGATGTTTCAAGCCTTCGAAAGAGGTGTGTGTTGCCGTGTTATTAGCGCCAGCGTGAAGAAAAACCAGTGTTATCATTATTTGTTATCTGATTTTATCTTATATCTATTATCACCCCACAAATGAAGATTCAAATTTTAATCTTCCATTTCAATTGTTCATATAGTTGAATGAATATGATCATTTGGGATAGAGACAACAGTTCCATGGAAGGGGACAACATATTTGTGGAGGGGCCATTGCACCTTTTGTACCATGGTGTCTTCCTGTTACCTCTGCCACCAGAGCTAGTGGAAGGAGATGTAGTAATGGATTCAAAACAGAAAAACAAATATACACCAATAATTAAAATAATACTAAAATTCTTTTATTTTTAGAGGATGCATTGAGATAAATGTTTCATGAGAATTGTTTTGAACTTTCTAAGTATTGATTTGCTAAATAATTACCATGTTAAGCAAGAATTAATCATTTATGCTTCCCCACTTTACTTTGGCAGACAGATTTTATTATGAATAGTAAAAGTACGTACGAGAGAAAAATATATTAATATTATAAGTAATCTGTTTTTCTAAACTTTTAATTGAACAATCTTTTTACTTTATACATATATATATAATAACAGTTAATTATTTAGTATAGATAACAATTTTTATGAGATAGGCAAAGAGACTCTTTCGAATATGATTACATGATGTTTCAAATTAGAATTATTATTTGGATATATAGTATCATTAACTATTAGATAGAGATAATATATAATCTCTACTTTATTTTTGTTATTATGATATAATTAAGTGAATAAAATGTTTCAGTTATTTAATGATAATTTTTCACCGTCTTATAATAATATGAGAATAATAAGTTACTTGCTTTTCTCAATATATATAATATAATTTTATTTTATTATTAATAAAAAAATTTGATGGATTAAATGTTTATATATATATATATATATATTGAGATGTTTATTTATTGTTATTGAGATGCTTGTATATATATTCAGTTATATATTTTAAGTTTTAATTTAAAACTGTTTTAGTCCAGGAGATTTTTTATGATATAAGGCTAATCCAAATTTTCTTTTTCAGTATCCATCTTTTGATAAAGTGGTATTCAATTTATTTCTTAACAAACAAAAATATTCCAGTATTTCTTACCTTTTTTTTTTCAAATATTTGAGTATTAATGATTAAAAATATTTCAATATCAGTTAAGAATAAGCAATTTTAAAATAAGCCTGTATAACATGTGACCTATTTTGCATAGACAAATAAAACTTCTTACTTTACACTTATTTTCTACTAATAACACCTTTTCAGATCTAAAACGGGTCAAAAACCAAAATTATATATTATTTTAAAAATATACACATAAATTTTAGACTTTTTAATCTATATTTTTATCATAATTTTACATCCAATAATGGTCTAGTCTAATTTATAGAAATTTTTACGTTGTAGATTTAATAACATAAATTTATCTATATATACAGACTAATAACAAACATAAAAGAAAATTAAATAACAAATATAAAATCCATCTTTTGTAGTGTGTCAAATGAACTTAATAAGACATCCATTTTTGTTGTTTGTAAGCAAACTTTAAATAGATAAAAAAAATTCTAGGGATGACAACGTTTTAAGAAGCATAACTGAAGGAAAAAAACAACAACAAACTTTCATTAAAATCACAATTTAAAAACCCTTCAGGGATATAGCAATTCACATAACCACAACAAAGAGAAATTTCGCTAGACATCAATATATTTTTGAAAAAGTAAGAATAAATAAATAAGGAGAAGAATAAAAACTCCATAAAACGTTTAAAAGTGCAAAAACCCCTTTACGATACTAGAAGACTCCATAAAAGAGAAAAGGTGTGGAATAGAAAACATTAAAGAGAAAGGTCCAACACAAAGAGGGGTTTGGACTGCTCTTTTCTCTTCTTTGTTCGTTCATTAAACTCATAAACCCCTTCTTTTATATCCAAAAATAAAAATGTAAAATATAAAAAACACTGAAATCTTAATAAAAAAAATAAAATGGATATATAACATATACCATTATAATGTCCAAAATTAATTTATCTGAGAACAAATTGAATTAAAGTTTATGATTAAGTTAATTTAATTCATAAAACTAAAAACGCATAATCTAAGGAATTATCTCTAATCAACCTTAACATAACAAGGACCAGACTGTCTTATTATGATACAATTACAACAATAAAAAAGAGTCAAACGAAACTAATATTATTTTCAAGTAGCACTTGCAAGTTATTTATCTCAATACACATTTATAGAAAAAGTTAATAATAAAATGATTTTATAAATTAAAGATACTTTGTATATACGTTAAAATTAACGTTTTGAATAAGTTGAGTTAGTTTTCCTTATTGGTGTGTTTGTTTTGCCGTCAAGTTACAAACCTGAGTTGAAACCGATCCATTAAAATACATGTTTTTTTTTTTTTTTTTCATTTTGAATGCATTGAAAGTTATGAAACATTCAACCCAAACATGACCTGTGTAATTTGGTTTGGTATGGTACTAGAATTTTTCTTTTTCTTTTTTCAGTTCAGTTCATTCTATGTAAAGATGATTCAACTGTTAACCCATCTCAGTCCATTCTTCCTAACCTTGGTTTACGGTTTCTCTACGTGATATTTTAAGATTTTAGTGCTACTAAAAAAATCAAAATAAATGTTTGTTTTTATCTTTAGTTTATTTATAAGCTAGATTTCTCTAATTCTAATGGACAAACTTTATATTCAAAGACTAATTAATATATCTTAGGTTATTTTAACTGAGTTTGTTATAATAAAAATTATATTTATTCTGTCAATATGTAGAAATCTTATAAATATACTTAATGTTAAGTCTTGTAAGACTATTTTATTATTAAATATATTTTTAAGGATTAATTTAAAATAAATTCAATATCATTTTTCTCATTAAACTATTATATTAAATACTAAATTATATATATATATATATATATATATTCATAAATTATTTTTTATTTTTAAAAGATTAAATTTACAGTACCCACTTATTTCATGACCAAATTATTCATTTGCTTTTTATATATGTGTCATTATAATGAAGTGGTAGGGTTTTCGCATTTTGCACCCTATTTTTGGAACAAATGTAATATTCTACCACCGACCCACGTGCGATGCCACAATTAACTCGTTTTGTTTGGATACGATTCTCTTGTCAAACGGAACATTATTCACCACCGTGATTTTCCATCTTTTGAATGTTACTATTTCGCAAAAGTTATATTCTTTTTGTCTTTTACTTAATATAACATAATTTAAAGGATTGATGTAATTAATTTAATTAAAATATCAATGTGTCACACTTCTTTTTTATATAAAAGAACCCTAACATATTAGGTTTCGTTATAAAATAATTAATTTAGTTAAAGTTCACTAATCATTTGTCACGTATTAAAATATTCTAAAAATATATATATAAATAACTAATGAATGGAAAGACCAAACTAAAATTCATAACAACCAATCAACTAGGACAATTCAAACTAATTTATAAAAAAAAAAACTATTCTATATACGATTAAGTATAACATTAAACCGAATATTTCGTCTAAATCAAATTTTACATCTATCTACGATAAATATAGGAAATCAATATTCAAATCGACCTTCATTCTTAATCAATTGTAAAATTCTTTTGTATCTATCAATGTGAAAATAAATACTCATGATAAGAAAAACAATGTATAAAAATTAGAAACGTCTTATATAAATAATAATATTTTTTTTCTCTGAAACGTATTTTATATCGCGGTAAAAATATATGAAACCAATATTCAAATTTTGTTATTGTTTAACAAGATAAATCTGAAGTGGGGTAGCTTTGACATTTCACTACCCCCATGTGATTGTAATGGCCAGAAGTAAGATGAGAAGCTTTGAGCTTCGGAAAAAAAAAAAACTTCTTCTTAATGAGGCTTTATTATTATTATTATTATTTGCACTCCTCTACACATCTATATACTCTTCTCTTTCTTTTATTTATTTATTATCAAATACATCCTTTTATCTAAAATTATATATAAATCCTAAACTATTTTCACTCCATCCTTTCTTTCTACCATTTTTTTAAAATTTTATATTAAAGGTTTGTAAATTTCATTATTATTGTATTAAATTCATTTGCTTATTTAAAATATTTAATCAAAATCTTGAATTTCATCTTTACAAGATTGAGATATACTTTTTTTTGTTTTAATCATTTTCAAAAAAAAAAACACCTTATAAGAAAATTACAGTAACTAACTTTTGAAAAAGTTAAGGGTCATAACTGTTTAAAAAAATATTTTTCAGATTTTTTCTAATAATTAACCTTTGTTTATTTTTCAGAAGAAAAAGAGAAAAACTAGGTTTTGGAAGAGAGTTGATTGATTTGTGTCTAGTTGTTAGAAAAGAGAAAAAAGAGCAGTGAATGAGGAAGAAATGTAAAAATCATGAAAGAGCAAAATGAACAAAGATTCTATAAAAAGGATTAAAAGAAAGAACAAGTAAAATTAATTTAATAAGTGGGGAGTGTAAATAATAAAATTTGTGTATATCTCAAATATATAAATCTTTCACATTTTTTAATAAATATATTATTGGTGAAAATATTTATAATTTATGATTAACTTTCATTAAAAAAAACCTTGATTGATCACTTTTAGTATACTTTCTGTGAATAATGTATTGGTATCCAACAAAGGATTTACAAAATAAAAAGTATTATAATATATATATATATATATATATATATATATATATATTAACTTATCATCTTAAAATAAAATATCAAATTAAGAAGGGTTTATCATGTGAACTAGTTAAATAAATAAAAAATCTTAAGTTGTTAAATGTTATATTTATTTTTTTTACTTAAAGTGTTAAGTAACTTTAACAATTTAATATCAATTTAGGGGTACTAGACACATGAATATACCCAATATATTATTTCATAAATCTCCTAAAAATATATCCATCATGTTACTTCTCTGCTCCCTCTTGAATCCCTTGAGAAAATATTCAATGCATTCCACAAAAATTGCTTGCAAATACTTCGCAATCCTTATTATCATGCACCTATATACAGTAACATGTGCATAGTCACTATCTTTGCATTTAGTAGTGGTAACAATCGTAGCAGTAGCAAATTTTCATATTATTATCATCACTACTACTGCTTCAACCTTAATTTTTCTTCTATGAATTTTGCAACGAAGTTCGTTAGCTAATAAACCCATTTGAATAATTCATATTAAGATTTTTTTTTTCATGAATATACACATCTTCTACTTTGGTTTAAGGAGAGAAGTCAAACCAAGAAAAAAAAATGCAAACTAAATTAAATTTTAAATTTTTCATACGTTTCAGTATTTTTAACTGAATTATTATTATTATTTTTATTAAGTAGTTAAAATTATTATATGTTTAATTAATTCTTTGTCATTTGTTTTTGTTTTTAATTGAAAGTAATATAATCATTATTTTGCATAAAAATTATTGTTACTTGTGAATGCATACACCACATCCACATCCTATTGCTTAATCATCCTATGCATCTGCAAATGTTTCTGCCAACCAACACCTGTTAACTTTGTGGTGTTTGATAGTGAGAAAGCATATAGACCTGAATAACAATGAAAATAAAGTTCTAAAATTCCAATTATCTTAAAAAAATATACATTATTTTATTTGTTATTTATAGTTAAATGCTAAAGAAAAACTAGACTAACCATGTAGAGATACGTAAATATAACAATGAATTCAGAATAAAATCAAACATAAAGATTCAAGTGAGAAATAAAAAATTCTAGATACTCGGTAAACTAGTTTTTAATAAAAATTCAATTATAAATACTTAAATTTACGATATATATAGAGAGAGAGAGAGAGTGTGTTTAATTAAGTAAAATATTAATTAAAAAACAAGATAACTGTGCTAAGGTGTTTGATAGGAGAGAAACTAAATTAAGTTGTTTTATAGAAGAGAAATTAAAAGAAAAAAAAAATATAGTTAACTTTTGTTACTAAGTTGAAAGTAAACAATTTGACCTTTTTGAAACTATTAAATGAAAGTATTAATAATGTTTTTTTTCTTAATCTCTTATCTATTTAATTTATCTTTTTCATATTTAATTTTAAACTGAATTTTAATATTTAAAAAGTTATCAATGACTAAAAATAGCCCTATATTATAATAATATAATATAAATTGTTTCTCATTTATTTGTCAAAAATATTTATTATTATAAATTCCAATATATTTAACAATATTTATTTGTTATAACTTTTATTATTAATTAAATATTTATTCTCAAATTACATATATAATTTTTTATTAGTTTTTTTAATGTGTGTTTTAACAAATGGGTTCAAAAAATTATTTGGTTATAGGAGTTTTTCTTTCCTTCCCCCTAAAAATATATATATTTTTAAAATAAATAAATAATTCGAGTATTATTGACAGTTAAAAAAAAAAGAAAAAGAAAAAGAAAACTGAGTTGGATCCGAAGAAGAGAAGCGCACAGTAGACAAACGAAACCATCTTCGTGTTAGTTCTATTCACAATGCGCTAAAATTCGCTCCATTCTCATCTCAACCCCAAACCAAAACCTCTCTTCGTATATCTCACTCACACTCATCTCTTCCCTTCTCTCTACACATATATTCATGCAAACAAACGATTCTCTTTTCTAATTGCTTCACTCCAGGTTCCACATCTTCTATCCTTTTCAATTTTTTTATCGATTCCAATTTTTAGCTCTCTTCGTTTTCTCATGGTATTTGGACTCGCCGATTAACTTTTAGAATAATCTGTTGTAGCCGGACTGGTTTCGAGGTTGGACGTGTTTTCGATTGTAACATTCGATTCACGGTTGTTTTAAACAATTAAGAAAATAAGAATTGTGCAAATGAAATAGAAAACAGACTTAGTCGGTTATTGATAGCGTTTGTTTATTATAGAGAATAGGATAGTTAAGTTTCATGTGTTGCGAGCCTTGTCAGATCGTTTGGATGTTGAAGTTGGCGATGAATAGGTTTTTGGAATTTGGATAAGTGGAATTTTTTTATTTATTTTTTGTTTTGACGATATTTTGTTTTGGTGAATATGCGCTTGGTTGAATCAGGGGCAGGATGGATTTTCACTTGGGCAGTGAGGATCCAGCTATACTTCAATTGCACAATTGGGACCCTTCTGAGACCCGAATTGTGCTTTCGGACTTTCGTGAAGCTTTTATTTCTCCTACAAGAGAGACACTGCTTTTACATTCTCATGGAAGGGAAGCTCTTCTGCTTCCTCTGGGTAAAGGTGATTACTGTTTTTCTTTACTCATAGATTTATTTTGTATTTTATTTACAATTGTCTGTGTTTCGGATTGGTTGATTACATGTTCTAATATGTGCATTTGCTTTGTTACTCGCAGGAGAGTTCCTTTCTGGTGGTGCTGAAGGGGATGATGGTTACGATGAACACAATCCAGGGTCATCTAATGTTTCCTTGGAGGCATCTTCTAGGCCTGGTTGTTCAGTTTTGGTAAACGATTCGCCTTGCACTTCAGGGTCGGATATTGATACTGATCTTACTGGAACTAAATGCTCAAGGTCCAATAGTTACCCATACATTAGTGATGTGAACTCATTGACCTGGGCACGATGTGAGGACGGCTATGATCAGCACAATGATGCTTCATTTACAGAAGTTCTATTTGTTTCTGGAAGATGTGGGGTAACAGTCCATGCCTTCCCCAAACTAACTAAAACCAATGGAATGGATCAAACCATGTTAGAGGGTAACTTTAGGCAAGGCAGGTGGGTGGAATGGGGGCCCATTGCTACATTATCATCCGACATTAGTCATGAAGTCTCTGGAGGTGAGAATGTAAATTTGACGGGTGGAGATAGTGGAGTTGAATCGTTTAGTGGCTCTGGTACTAAGAGATACTTGGAGACATTTTTCACAAAAGTTGAAACTATTGTATCTGATGGTATTCTACGGACCAAATTCCCTGAGAATAATGGATTTCCTTGCTCGACAAAAGTGGTTTCTTTTAGCATATTTGATGGCCGACTATCTATGGATCATCTCCTTGGAGAAAAGTCAGTCCAAAGCAAGGAGAATGGGCAGGAACCAGTTGATTCAGATGTTAAGTTTGATATTTTTTCCAGTGTATTTGGTATTGTGGTTAATGGGTTCTATGAATGCACCAAAGTGTTCTCGAGTGCTTCATATTGCCTGGTAGGATTTTATTTTACATTAATCCATGACGCTTCTGTCAATATTAGTGATGCAAATCAAAGGTGCAGGAGCAGAAATTTACTTCTTGTTGCCCAAGTACATAGTTGGGGTATTCAGTGGGCTTCAATGGTGAAGCTTGATGAAAGAATAAACATTGCTCAGGCAGTTGAGTGGATGGATTTCCAATTTTCTGATAATCTTCTTGTTTGTCTTAATTCCTCTGGATTGGTTGTTCTCTATTCTGCAATGTCCGGTGAATATGTGACACACTTAAATGTTTCACAGGCATGTGGACTTAACCCTCATTTTGGTTTGCAAGGGTTAGAAAATTTGTATTCAAATGATGATATATATGCTAAACAGGAGTGTGGCATTGAGGATAACATGTCTGTTCGGAGGAGTGATTTTTTTAAGAGATCATTCAAGAGGTTAGTTGTAGCTTCACATACCTCCCTTTTAGCTGTGATTGATGAATATGGTGTGATCTATGTGATATCCCTGGGGGAATATATTCTTGACAAAAAGTACTCATACGAGAAGTTGCTTCCCCATTGTCAGCAATTTGGGTTGGGAATGCTAGTTGGCTGGGGAGTTGGTGGTTCTGATATTGATCGCCAAGCAGTATACTCTAATTTAACTGGACATTTTCAATCAAGTGATAACATAAAATATGGAAGTGTTCCTTCCTCAGACAAAGCTGTAGCAGGTAATGCACTTCAGAATATTAATGGGTGTGCATTAAAAGAAAAGGGGGATTTGTATGGCTTCCATTCAAGTGGTTTTTCTGCTACTTCTAAAGTAAATAATGGTCACAAATTTCATGGATATGATGTAAAATCACCTGTTATGAGAAAGATATTCATTCCCAATTTTAAAGTATGTGAGGATGATTCCATTTGTTTTTCTCCTTTGGGAATTACTATTTTCTCTAAAAGGAAATGTGTAAAGGATAAGAATGGTTCTCAACTTATCCATTTTAATCTGCAAGTGAAGTTAGAAGTCCATGATGACAACTTCTTAGACAGTGTATATGATGATGTATACCACTTTGATGGAAAAGATGTTGCTGGAGAAGCAATTGGTTGCACATTCCAAGGATGTTTTTATATTGTGAGAGAAGGTGGTCTATCTGTATATATTCCCTCCATTTCAATTTTACCAAATTTTTTTCCTGTTGAGTACATTGGATATCGCCAATCAAGTAAGGATATAGGGATTTCAGTTCTGCTAAAAGACAATCTAGAAATAAAAGAACAGACGAAAAGGTTTTCTCCTTGGAAAGTTGAAGTTTTGGACAGAGTTCTTCTGTATGAAGGAACTGAAGTGGCAGAGCAGTTGTGTTTGAAAAATGGTAAGCTTTACAAAGAAAAATCATTTTTCATTTATTTATAATATTCATTCACCAGAAGGGTATGTAATCAATTTTTTTCACAAGTTTCTAGAATGGGGATATCATAATTTATGTTTCTCCTATTCAAAGTGATGCTTCCTTTTTTCTATAAAGGACTCTTTGTTTCGTTGCATTAATTGCTTCATTTGAATAAAATTTACACCTCATTAAATGATTTTTGTTTTTTGAAAATACAGTTATTCTAGTCCAAGTTCTTTACATGAAATACCTCTTGATGATTTTGCAGTGTTAAGAATTTAAACGCTAGCCAGCTAGGTGAATTAGGGTGATTTTTGGCGTTATATTTGTTAACATCCTCATGTGGACCATTGCCAATCCACTTGTTGTTATAGAAACCAGAAAATTGTCTATTAATTTAATTTTTGGTTTTAGAATTTGATGTGTTTGTATGATGGGGGTGGTGGTGACACCCTGCTTTAGAATTCAGTGCAACTATTTTAGGTGCATGGTTATTTATTTATTTATTCTTTGTCAGGATGGGATATCAAAGTATCTCGTATTCGTCAGTTACAAATAGCATTGGACCACTTGAAATTTTATGAAATAGAAAGGTAAGCCAAAATTTACTCAATGCAGGCTTGATTTATACTCCATTAGCTTTGAAGTGTCAATTTTGTGCCATAATCTGTGGTCATGCTTATAGTGTTTTTGTTTGAGGAAGAAGGGAAGGACGTGTGCGGGGAGGGGCAATATCAATGATATTATCCTTAGACAGTGTATCAACATGATCGAGAAGTTGGATTAGTGGCTCAGTAATTCAACTATTGAGTAACAGGATAGACTTAAAATATAAATTTAAGGCAGTTGCTCGTAATTTTTTTCAATGTTATTCTGTGTAATATATTTATATTTTTGGTTTCTTTCAAAGTTTGACATTACGAACTAACATGAAATCACTAGTTCTAAAATGTATCATTTACATCATTCAAAATATAATATTAAACAAATTTGAAGAGACAACTCCCATACAGCTTTGGACTGAGGCACCAAATTATTATTTGAATAAAATCTATAGTTATTAACATCTCTAGTAAAATCAGTGGTTCTGCAGTCGTTTGGGCTTGGATAGCTAGCAAAATTATGACTTGTAGACAGTGATATTAATTAGGATGTGTGTTGAAAAGCTGCCTTAACTGTGATAATCCCTAGCCTGCCTTAATGGCAGCATATTTGGAGCTTCTTCATTATGCTGGGTGTGAGGGATTTGTTAAGTCTCACATTACTGTCTCACCACTCACTGCTCAAACTTGCTGTCTTATTTATAACATTGATATTACTGATAAGAACCAGGAAAACCATGAGTGTTAGTTCTCCATCTAGCAAACAACCTAGGACGCATGTGGCAGAAACTGTAGAGTTTGCAAAGAAAATATTCACAATGCGAGTGGAGATATTGGGCGGTTATCAGCATTTTTTTAGTTGATATTTATCCCAATTCAATACAGTTTGTGCAGTATTGTAATATAATATCTTATCTCTGGTGGCTGTTGACATGAACAGATGGATTGATTGTATTAAGAATTCCTACCTAGTGAGAGAAGGCTTTTGTTGTTGTTATTGTTATCTTAACTGTGATGGCAGATAATCACTAGGTACAGGGACCTTCTTGTTAGCTAGGAGGTTTTTTGTGACATATAAAAGCTTCTAATTCTGCCAGACGGTCATTCAAACTTGTAAAAGTGGCTGGTCCACAGTTTGATCGTTGAACTATGTAATTCATGCACACACACGTTTGTGTGAGAGAGAATAGGAGAGGGATCAATGCACACTTTTTGTATTCATGCTAACTTTGATTATACAGCTGCTTCTAAATGATCCAGCTTATTTTAAAATCTTATCATGTGCCATTTTCTAATTTTCTTCTCCTTTAACAATATCCATTTTTTCTTTCTCCTACATAGTGCGAACTGTATTCTTTCTCCTCCATGAAGACCCCCATCATTTATCTAAAACCTTTTTTCCTTTAACCCCAGAAACACAGATATACTAGGTCAAAAAGTGAAGCACCACATGGGGTAGTTATGAAAGAGCTTCAACCTGAACTGTTGCAGATCACCTCTAAAGAATTTGAAAGTTAGTTTGGGAAAGTTATAGTAGTTAGTAGAAGGGGTTGATTAGTTAGAGAGGGTTTGTAAGGCAAATAAATAATGAAGGAAGCAGGCATTAAAGATTGTATCAGTTGTAGACTGAGCCTGTTCTGTCAATTCGATAAAATCTTTCATTTTCTTTACCCATTTTGTTCGGGGGTTTTTAACATCTCTGGTATTGATTTCACTGCTGCCACAATTTGAGGAACCTCTCTCCTTTTTGTAGACTATTGGATACTCATAAAAGGATTTCTAGTTAAACATTTTTATATGGATATTGTTAGAACGAGATTGAAGGTTTAAATTGTTTACATTATTATAAATTAAAATTGAACTGACCACTTTGAGACTATAGTAGTTGTCATCATTGCCAGCATTAACACTGAGGATACTTGGGGTATGTTCTGCATTTGGAGCAATTATTGGCCTTATGGTGAATACTTTGTGCCTAGCTCTGGATAATACCGAATAAAGCAGTTCAACTGGTTTAGTAACTTGCATCAGTATTTTTTTTATTTGGAAAAAATGCAGAGGAGTAGGATGCGATATGAACAAGAATTGAGGAATATATTTGAAAAACTTTTGTGAAAATAAAACTATCATTAAGTGGAGAGTATGCGGACGAGATGAGAAGAGAAAGTAAGTGCTACTATAGGAGAATAAAAAGCAGTCAATAGAAAGGGAAACTAAATTAAAGGAGATCATGTGAGAAGATTTTCCATATTAATTAAGGCCATTGGATGAAGGTGAGATCAACTGTAAGAAGTTGGTGCAAGAACTTGATCAGTCCACCATACTCATTTGTTTATGCATACACAAATATTTGTCTGTTTCATGAGGACTAGTTCTTAGTGAGAGGAGTCTCAGGCCTTAGATACAAATTAACAGGTGGGATTAGACCATCCAATTATTCGGTCATATGACTTCTGTCAGCTCTTTTGAATACTTTGCTATCACTATATTTCAACTTTTGGCATTTTACTGCAAGTTGTTTGAATTTGGGATTAACTGTACGTTTTCTCAATGTACCTTAATATTTGGGTATGTGGCTCTTAGAAAGTGGACTTTAAGCTAAATTAAACCTCATAAACCATCTTGTAAGAGGAGGTTTGCACTCATTAATATTATATTTTGACTATATCTCTAGTCAATATGAGGTCTCCAACATTCCCATTCATGCTGAGGAGTGGCATCTCAAGCTTGATATTTGTGGATGGTGCAATCCTAACATCTTAACAAGCCTTGTTAGGATAGACTATAGTACCATTTTAGAAAGTGGATTTTAAGCACAGTTCAACTTCACAAAATTGGCTTGAAATGTACTTTTACCAAAAATAAAAATAACATGGCTAAGGAACTCTAAGTTGATAAAGATGAGTGATATCTCTAGTCATTGTGGGAAATCTAATAGTGGCAAAATTGGTTTGGCTGCTTGGGGGAGGAAGTTCTTTAGCATTTAAAGAGATATGCTTGTTGAATGTTCAACACAATAAATTTCTTCCTGCTTTTCCTTGAGAGATGTAAAATGAAGAATAATTTGAATATGTGGGGAAGAGGATTCAATGTTGATGACTGTCATCGTAGGGTTTGACTCCAATGGGTTTATTGCCAATACTTGGATTGTGTACATTGAATTGTGCGCAGCTTGGTGACTCTTGGAGATTGTTTGCACAGGTTTGTAATGAAATGAAAGCCAAGCAAAGTGAGTCAAATCAGTCTAGTTCTTCCAATAGTCTGAGAATTCGAAATATAGATGCCACAGTAAATAGGATTGCACGGAGAAAATGTTTAGACTTGGGAAAAGGGGATGGTATGACTCATTTTACTATAGTAATCTTATATTTGATCAAGTGGTTGTGAGAGCTTCCCTTTTTGATCTACTAATTTTCATATTTATCAAGCATATTCACCAAATATTTGATTATTATTCTTTCAAGGAACTTTTAGCATGTGTGACAAAACACACTAGATCTGGCACTCCTTTATCAACAGATACCCATTCTTAATTTTACATTTCGATATAGTTTAGACTACACAAATTAAGTTGTCATGTGTTTTACCATGGTTAAGGGTAAGCGAAGTTGTAAATGAGATGTATTATAATGTGTTTTCTCTGTAGGTTTTGAGACATGTTAGCAACATTTACTCTGTAAGACATTCTTTTCAACATTCTTTATTATTGGCTGAAAATTTTCTCATTGAGTCAATTTTGAATATATTTTTTTCAGTGATACTAGAGATGTGTTAGAAAAGTGTATTGCTAGCACTCTTTAGGTTTTTCTATGGCAAATATTATCTAATGAAATTCACTTTCCAGTTTTATTGATGAACAGATCTTTGGAAATGCTTGTGGATGTTGATCTAGCAGAAGAGGGGATTCTGAGATTGCTTTTTGCTGCAGTGTGTCTTATACTTAATAAAAGCGGTAATGATAGTGAAACTTCTGCTGCTTCAAGGTAAATTTATTTGCCATTAGCATACGTATATTTTTGTCCTTTATCATTCTCACCAGTTTGCTACTTAATAGGCATGTCATCTGAGAAATATGGAGCCACTGTCCATTTTAGTTCTCCAAAGATGTAACATGACATCACATGGGCTCTATAATGGCTTGTTACTTTAGGATAGCTATATCAATTATTCATTAATTTTAGAATGTTCGAATAGTATAAATAGAGAGAAATTGAGAAAAAGAAAACTATTGTATGATTTTATAAATAATATGGAGTGGCTCTATATATAAAACAATGTACAAAGTTATAGGATCTGTTATAGATCTAACTGAACAACAGATTAGCCACTAACAGAATACAGTTGGATTACTAAACAGTAACAGAATTCAGTTCAATGAATAATAGAATGACAACTGTAAATTTATTTGCCATTGCTGACATACGTATATTTTTGTCCTTTATCATTCTCACCGGTATGCTACTTGATAGGCATGTCATCTGAGAAATATGGAGCCAATGTCCATTTTAGTCCTCCAAAGATGTAACATGACATCACATGGGCCCTATAATGGCTTGCTTATATCAATTATTCATTAATTTTAGAATGTTAGTGTTGAATATAACGGGCTTAGCCCATTAGTCTGGTACTATTTCTGTTACTTTTATTATCTATAAATAAACAATCCTATGTGTGAACTTTAACAAAAGGGAATTAACCCTATACCTATTTCTCTCTATTTTAATAAGCATGTAGACCCAAAACAAAATAGAGTGAGGAATTTTAGTCCCGGGCTTGATAAATTATCTGCTCGGTCACATAAATGTGTTTTTTAGGGTTAATTCCCTTGTGTTAAAATACACATGTAGGATTGTTTATTTATAGATAATAAAAGTAACAAAATAACAGAGAACATGGACTAAGCCCGTTATATTCAACAGTTAGAATAGTATATATATATATATATATATATATATATATATATATATATATATATATATATATATATATATATAGAGAGAGAGAGAGAGAGAGAGAGAGAGAGAGAGAGAG
>Ga0099825_1004229_pt1 | contig 18884 bp, 18 predicted proteins | sample SiratroredBW_FD_76838 | JGI IMG/M metagenome (GOLD analysis project Ga0099825, IMG submission 76838) | Root nodule microbial communities of legume samples collected from California, USA - Siratro red BW | ecosystem: Host-associated > Plants > Roots > Nodule | place: USA: California | collected... | reverse complement strand
GATTGGAATGAGTGTATTTTTTTAGGTTCGTAAAAATATTATTTTTATTTCAGAAATGAATACTCAACAGCTAAGATGGCTGTCACATGATGCACTGTACGACCACGACACTTCCACAAGTTTCGAGACCCGTTTTAGATTCCCATCGTTGAAAACTACATTAAAAAGTTCAAAACAAATGAAAAATTGTTTGGTGTTTGGTTAAATTTTAAAAGTCCAAATTATGTTTCTGAACAAATGCTGAAGCTTCACCTAAAACAAGAGATGAAGCATGAATTGTTTTGTCAAAACATAAAGATTAACTAATATAGAAAAGGGTAATGTAATAAAGCAACAAAATTGTATACACTGAATGGTGACGCAAGATAACAAAGATTGCCGTTGGTGACCTAAGCGTTATTTCATCAACACTGTCACTAACATGTACGCCACTTCTCATCCTTCACCATCACTGTCAACTAAACACTGCCATAGAAGCAACTCCATTTTTCACTTCACATCTCACCAATTATCTCTTTTTTCTGCAAAAACACTTTTCGAAACAAAAGACAGAGAGTTACAACGTTAATCGACACAACCCAAACGTTAAATGGCACATCAAGACATAATTATTCTTAAAAACTACAAAACGTAAATCATAAGAAGAAAAGATCAAAGTGTCAGCTTTGGATACCCGTTTCAGCAGAACTCAAATACTAATCAGTTTGTCATGAAAGACTGACTCTTTTCTTCAATTAACTGACATTTGAATACTTTGAAAGAAGAAAATAAATTAGTGGTACGTAATGAAGGAGCAGTGTCTTTACCTGACCTTGATTAATCAGATTTGTGGCGAGTGTCGAACGGGAGGTCATGGTGGCCGGCGACGTAATCGAGGAGGCCTTGGCCGGCACTGTGGAGGGAAGTGGCGTCGGAGGAGGGTAAAGGGGAAGTCTTGGCGAAGAAGAAGACAAGGGCAAGGACAAGGGCCGTGGAGAGGAAGAGTGGCCAGAAATAGGCCAAGAGATTGATGAATCTTGGAGCCACGAGTGTGAGAGAGAAGAGGGTGAGACAGAAGAGAAGTGCCCCAAGAAAATGGTATCTGAACTTTAGCACCTGCTCTTGGATCTCCATGGCAGACATTTTCAAGGTGTGCAGAGACAGAGACTCTCTCAGACAAAAGTGTTTGTTTCGTTGGTTTTTCCAAGTGTAAAAATTTTAAAATTTCATTTTTGTTCTTATAAGCACAGTGTGAGAAAGAAGTGACGGTGCAGGAGCAATTTGGGGGAGTGTTATTGTAAATGGGCCAGGAGAACAGGAGGTCCAAAAAGAAAGCCCAATAACTTTGATTGTTGTTTATGGTGTTGGGAATGGCGGTAGTGGAGCAGAGAAACAGAAAGGAAAAATGGCGCCGGTGGCGGCGAGAAGCGCAGGCGCCGTTGGTGTCGGTGTTGCAATCTTCATCTCCGTCGCTCTCACCACGTATTTCATCTGTGACCGCCGCTCCAAGAAGAAGAACATATCACGGAAGAATGGGCTCGTGGAGGCCATCGGTAACACCCCTCTCATTCGGATCAACAGCCTCTCCGCCGCCACTGGTTGTCAAGTAACTAACTTTCTATCTCTTCTCATCTCTTCTCTTTATGAATTCATTCCGCTCACCGCCAGTTTCTCCTCAGATTCTCGGCAAGTGCGAGTTCTTGAATCCCGGAGGCAGCGTCAAAGACCGTGTTGCTCTTCAAATCATTCAAGAGGTTAACTCAAAACATGTGCTGTTATTCGCTGTTTTTCATACAATTTTCAAAGCTTCGGTTCATCCTATACTCTTTATTTATTTATCCTTTTGCTTGTTTCCTTTCTAACACAATTGCTTTCTTTGGTGGTGAATTTCAATTTTGTCATCCTATTCATTCATTCATTCTCAATCTGATTACATATACGTATCAGCCTGAAGCTTTTCTCTATGATTGATTGCGCAGGCTTTGGAATCTGGGCAGCTACTTCCAGGTGGAATAGTCACTGAAGGAAGTGCTGGAAGTACTGCCATTAGCATTGCCACTGTTGCTCCTGCCTATGGGTGCAAAGCACACGTGGTTATACCAGATGATGCTGCCATTGAAAAGGTGTTTTTATAGTTATTTTAATGTAATCTTGCAAATCTGCTAATCAGTTTAGTCCTAAACTTCGAAGGTTTGACCATTTTTTCCCATGTAGAACTTATGTACAGCTTCTTTGGAGAGCTTGTGATATGCCTAAGAACTTATGTCCCTTGCCATTTAATAATTTCTCCTAAGATTTTGTGTGTGATTGATGATTGTCTTGCCTGAATCAATTTTCAGTCTCAAATACTTGAAGCCCTTGGGGCAACTGTTGAAAGAGTGCGACCGGTGTCCATTACTCACAAAGACCATTTTGTAAATATTGCAAGAAGACGGGCATCTGAAGCGAATGAGTTTGCGCTGAAACAGAGAAATTCACAACTGAATGGCAAGGAGGACACTGCGAAAATAAATGGTTATGAATCTGACGGACACACTTATAGCTCTCTGTTTCCTAGTGACTGTCAAGGTGGGTATTTTGCTGATCAGTTTGAGAACTTAGCGAACTTCAGGGCCCATTACAAGGGTACAGGGCCTGAGATTTGGGAACAGACCAATGGAAAGTTAGATGCATTTGTTGCTGCAGCAGGCACTGGTGGCACTGTGGCTGGTGTTTCTACTTTTCTTCAGGTTCACCACAGCCCACCTCCCTCCACTTTTTAGATGCCATTTTGAGTGTGAAAGTCGTCTGAATTATTTATTGTCCTATGTTCAACAGGAGAAGAATCCAGACATCAAATGCTTCCTTGTAGATCCTCCAGGCTCTGGTTTGTTTAATAAGGTAACTCGGGGAGTGATGTACACCAAAGAGGAGGCTGAAGGAAGAAGACTAAAGAATCCATTCGACACTATAACAGAAGGCATTGGAATTAACAGGATAACAAAGAATTTTGCGATGGCAAAACTTAATGGTGCCTTTAGAGGCACCGATCGGGAGGCTGTTGAAATAGCAAGGTTGTTACTTTGTTGTTGGCATCCCTCTTTTCTTACTTTTGACATTTTTTGTTCTTTTCTTTTATGTGTCTCAACCAGAAAAAATGACATGAAATGATGCCTGAGCTTGTCACCACAATCGTTTTTTATGTATGTATCAGGTTTCTTTTGAAGAACGATGGGCTCTTCCTTGGGAGTTCTTCTGCAATGAACTGTGTCGGAGCAGTTAGAGTAGCACAGGCAATTGGCCCTGGTCACACAATTGTGACTATACTCTGCGATAGTGGAATGAGACATTTGAGCAAGTTCTATAACACTGAATACTTGTCTGAGCTGGATTTGACTCCGAAAGCAGCTGGATTGGAGTTCTTAGGCATCGAATGAAGAGGTTTCTTTAGAGTTTTGAATTTTAACATCACTGGTTAAGTGCTTAATGCCTGCCTCGGATGACAGTGGTCACTTAGAAGTTGGAAATGAGGGCATTATAGTGATTGATATAGATAGTTAGAACTGAGGATATTGAGTGGGGGAATGTCATTCTTTGGTAGACTTATAATTACCAGTCTCCAAATTTTTGTAAACTCTATATCGTTATGAAGAGGTGCATACATTGGACGACTTGAGCATCCAGAATTAATCTACTGCACATAAATACAAATGGTGCAATGAGAGCAAGAGTTTTCTAGGAACATTCATATTATTTTCATTTCTAAGCAAAATAGTTGTTTACAAGAAAAAAAAATATACTTCATAATTATTTTAATACGTTTTCATATAATTTTGCAATTATTAGCACTGTTAACAAGACCTTAGATTTATATTTATAAAATAATTCGAACTAATAATTCGAACTCATGCCCGGGTGGTTGGAATACCTGAGCATTCAAAGTTAACAAGTCTTGTTCGGAAATTTATGAACCCATCCAAACTTTCTTCGTGCATCATCAAACAGTTTCTACAAACTCGCCATTTTTTATTCCAAATTCAAGCCCATCTTGTATAATATTACAATAAATTTCATTGAAACCCACTTTCCATCCTATTTATAAATCTATTTCATTTCATTACCACCTCACTATTTTTGTTGGTCTACATTAATGGGCAATATTGTGATGAAGGTGTCAAGTCTATTCCCACAAATAGCTCCACTTTATTATCAATCGACTAAGAGTGTGTTTGGATTACAATTCCATCCAACCCAACCTTCGTATAACAAATTGAAAGTACAAAACTTATCTTCAATACCACCCTACCACATTTCCAAACATACCCTAAGTGATAAATTTATTATCATGGTACATAACCTCCCAAATTGGGTGTCTCGAGAGAAATATCAAAATATATAACAAAAGGTGCTAAAAGTGGACAATCTCCAAGAAAAAAATAGTCCAAAGACACCAAAATCTCCAATGCATTACCTTCTCTCGAACTGAGATTCTTGGCAATGTGGATCTAACCAGTCTTTGGGGGATCCCTTTACCAAGTTCACACTTACTTTGCCCCCACCCACAAGCTCCCTCAGATTATCCACCTTGTTCTCCCTACCCATCCCACCATTTCTCTTGTCAGCTTCTTTCAGTTTTTGCTTCAACCTCTGCTTCCGGTTAGAAGAATTTAGCTCTTGCTGTTTTGCTAGTGAAGGAGGTGCTCCGTGTGGGCCCAAATAGATGTTCTCTTCCTTCTTAGCCTACAACAAACTAAACTAGTTAGCATTCAGATTGTCTTCATAACCAGTATCATCAATGTCTGAAACCAGAAAACTATAGTCTCAAATAAGAATATTTTCTTTAGCTAACCTTTGCTGCAGAATTTGAAGATTCTACAATAGGAACATGAGGTTTACTTTGATCAGAGTCTCCAATTCCCAAACTTGGAATCACAAATCCATCAGTGTCTACCACAGAAAAGAGTCCACCCATTAAAAATCAAATGCATTTTCCCCCGAAGAAGTGTTAAGATGCCTCCATAGCAGAGGAAAGAAACAACTGTTCCATAGTCAGTCAGGAAAAATCTCCCAAGACAGTCACAGACTAGGTCATTTTCATTGCAAACATACAACACAATAAATCACAAAACTTAAAACATACTCATCCGTAAGAATACACATAAATAGCAAACCTAAATCAATGGTAAAATTCTTGTATGCTAGGACATTATTTCAACCCTAACTAAATGCCCCTAATTTATATAAAAAATCAAACAGCATTAAAAAAATTGAATCAGCAGGACATCAAATTAAGCTGGACCTATAAGCATTCCACACGAATATGATCCGAACATAAGCACCAAGCGCCACAGGCAATAGCCCCGGAAAGAAAAATCAGAAAAAATGACAAACCCACAAACCAGAACAGCGAATTAATTAACAACAATATAATAACCAATCCAATTTTAAAAATTTTCGTTGTCATTGAAATAAGATCCATATAGATGCAATATATCAAGAAGATTCAATCTGACACTAACGCAGGAACAAATCATCCTTGCCATCTTCAACAATATAAAAACCCCAATTTACAAATCCATCAGTAAAACCCCACCACCTCGAAAGAAAAAGAAGAAAACAAACAACACAAAACAACCTCAAAAGATCCCTGTTTTCAACACTCGTTCTCTGCTCCACGTTGTGTCGTCCAGAACCATAAAAGACAAAAAATTTAAGGAAAAAATGGCATACCCCACTCGTCTTCTTCTTGTTGAATCTGTGTAGAGGGGTCCATCGTAAACTGACGATCATGGATTTGAACGCGTACTGGGCGATGAAGCCCGGTTGAAGAGAGAACACCCAAAATTTCACCAACTCCAATCTCGAGAAAGAATATTAAGTAAAAAAAAAACAATCAATCCAGAGATTAAAGATGCTTTCTTTGTGGAGAAATTGAGAGGGCAATTAAACCCCAACTCTAGGGTTTCGGTGTGCGCGTTTGATCATGTGCCTGAATTACCCCTTTGGGTTGGGGCAAAATTGTATAAAGATTGGACTTAAGTTCTCCACTTCTAAAGGGTAGTTTTGTCATTGACCTTCTCGAATGGGATTCTTCAGAGCATATGCTTTGATTGTTTTTTCCTTTTGGGTAGAATGATTGAAAATTAAGGAAAAAGATTCGCAAATATTATTTATTAGGTCATTTTAATAAAAGCTGTCCTTGTTGTATTTTAATTCCTAATCAATATTTCATTGGTAATATTCAAATGACAAAAATGATTTTGCTATACCTTTAATATAATATTTTCCTTTTTACATCTTTGTATATTATTCTCTCTTTTCCATGACCAATATATTCATGTTATAAAAATTAAATTAAATATTGATATACCCTTATTTTTAATTTCGATATCATAATACAATATTGATATTCATAATATAATGGTATTACGGTGAAAAACTATTGATAATACAATAAAAATATTATTAAACAAATGAAAAAAAAAATAAGAGACTTTTAAAAATGTAAAGAACAATAATCATTGAGGAGAAGGCATAATGATCCACCAGATTTCCCACCAAGAAACACAATCAAATCAATGTCACGAGAAAGCATTTGATCAATGCGATGTCTTTTTGTGAATGGCCTCTGTTTCCATTACTTTCTTGTCTGTTGTTCTTCATTTTTGATCACATCATTTCTGCGTTGGCACGAGCAAATGATTATGAGAGGGATTAAGGCTAAGAATTGTATAGAACAAGGTAGAAAGGTGAAAAAGCTGACAGGGACATTTCACTTTTCTGATTTGTTACTGCAAATTCTTTTCTACAAATCAATAAAAAGATAATGTGCATTGAAGCCTTTTACCAATTTTTTGTTCATTTTTTAAAAACAACTCACTGTTAATTGCATGTGTAACGTTTGCATAACACCATGTTGCTCTAAAATAATTAGGAAAATCTATAGTTAATTTTTTTCTTAATCAAGAATTAGTTTTAGATGTATCCAATTAAAAACAAAATATAGGCATGTAGCAGTATAAATTGTTGAAACTACTATTTACTTATGCAAGCTCTTGAAACCTTGTACCAATGGAAACTGATATCTTCTATAATGGGGCCTCCACTCCATTAAAGTCTGCATGAGCATGACATGCAGAAGCAGAAAAGGACTCTGAGAACAATTACTTTTGCATGTTTATGATGAGCCTAGGCAATAATAGAAAGTAGATACTTCATTAATCACAAAATTTTGCTCATTGCTTATTTTAATGTGTCTTAGTTATTAAGAATTGTAGTTTCATTGCGGCAAAAAGTGATACTAAACGTTTGTTTGATGCATGTGATGGAAATCTAGTACGGGAAAATGTCATCTAGGGAAGTGTCTCAAGAAAGGAACTCCCATAAAGAAGTGTTGTTTTGAGAAATTTGTAGTTTCCTGATTTTGTTTGGTTAGGGAGAAGCAAGGCCCTTTTTGAGCACATTATCCATTGATTTGATAAAATTGTTTTGTTGGGTGAGGTATCTAGCCATGTGTGGGGGAGAGTTCATATATGTTTGGCACATGCATTCGACAAGTCCAAGGCTTTGAGGTTGTAAATATTCTTGGAAATCAGACAGCTTTGCTATCTCCAAGAGAATCAGATGCAGATAATAAATAATAAAAGGTTTTTTAGCCAAAGAAAAATAGAAGAAACAATTTGGTTTGAAGTTGGATTCCTTGCGAGCATAGTTGCTCAGCACTGGAAAAGCACTTGACCTTTCAAGAATCAGATATCACCAGACGTCACCCTTATCAGGTTTGATGAACAAGAACTTGCTTTCTTTGAGGTTCTTCTCACGATCTTACGAGTCTTCTTGTCATTGAAAAGCTGAAACTTTCCCTCCTTTGCTTCTTGTATGGCACTAGGTGAAGGTTATTAACAAACAGCTTCAAAGGCTCTTATGGCACCCCAAATTCCTTTATATCAAGCACATTGAAACTTTTCTCTAACTTTGCTCTCACAATCTGTGTTTTAAGTCAAAAGGGTAGAGATTGAACACATTTTCTGCCCCTTTCTTGTAGTGTTTTCCACAGATCTTCTCCTTTTCAACAGTACTTCTTGCAGCCTTTGCATTTGGTTTTGGATTTGACACAAGTATATTTCTAGTGAATGATCATGGTGAATGAAACAAAGCAACAGATCTGTCACAAGCTGTGTCCAAATCTTGGCAGTTTCTTGTTACCAATCATTCTGGTTCTTGCCCTTCTATTTTCAATTTTCATTTTCTTTTCAGTTTCTGAATCCTCTCCTTCCCTTCTTACACTACTGATTGCTCTTCTATCTACCATGTTTCTTGTCACACTGGCAAGGCAAAAGGGGTCCTTGCATGAAAATCTTGTCCAAGATAGCCAGAAGAAATTGGAGTCACAGCCTTCACTAGAAGATATTACTACCCCACAAAGTGAAACTTCTAAGAGCCAAGTTGAAGCACAGTCAGAGTCCTCATTTCCATTAGATTGTGAAAGCAGAAGCATCATGTATAAAGGGTTTGAACTCAGTGCTGAGAAGTGTGAGCAAAAGGCTGATCCAAAGTCAAATATTCCACTTCCATCAGATACTGAAAGCAACACCAGCTCAACCATGGAAGGAGAAAGTACTGAGATTCATCACAGTAGAAATCAAAATCTTGATATATCTGATAACTTGGAGTTTGATAGTGATGATGATTATGAGGAGGAGGATGGCTTGATCGAAATCAAACTTCCAAACCACCACTTTTCAGAGTTCTGGCCAGAATGTTTTTTCAAACAGCAAGGCTTCACAGAGCTCTTGGCAGAAATTAATGAGATGAATGAGGATGAAAACTTAATTGAGATTGATATCTCCAAGGGATCCACAAAACACCACGATTTGAGATTGGAGAAGGAGTTGGTTTGTTGAAGAGATAATTGTTTTCTTTTAATACTAATTTTTATCTTGAGCTGTCATTCTTGAAGTTTAGCAAAATTTTGTTCTCTCTTGGCCTATTAATCTTAAGTTTCATTTTTACAATGATGTGTTTGTTCTAATCTTAATTTTCTCAGTTTTGTTACATTAGATAACATAGTATGATTATGTTTTGTTTGAATGTCTTCAAAGGAGTATTTTTTAGTGTTTGTGTTTGTCATCAAATTGTTTGGTTATGTTCCACTTTTCAATTTTCTTCAAATCTCTTATATCTTGTAAAGTTTATTTACCTGTAGCAAATTAGCAGGAGATTAAATATGAAAGGATTGTTTTACATATTTTTAAAATATTACCAATCCAAATATATTTAATCTTAACTTTCAGCTCAAAATAGGAGTATTGTTCTTACATATTTTATATTGTTTTCCAATAGTTACATTGATATAGTTTTATCAATCTTCGAAACTTGTTCATTCGTGTTTATATAATTGGTATTTTACGCACAGCTGTGGTAAACAAGAGTGAAAAGTTGGATATTTAAAGGGTTCAAATAGCATTGTGGTGGAGCAAATAGTAATGTGTTATGCATCTAGCATTAAACTAATTGTGTGGGAGGATTTCTTTTGCACTCCCATAATTTCTTTCTGCATTCTTATAAATATGAAAATTTTCACTTTGTTTTGAAATAGAGCATTTAATCTCTTAATTTATTTTTTCATCACTTAATTTTGATTTTTCTTGTGAGTAATTTGAATAACTATGATTTCTATAAGTTCATTATTTCTATAAAATGTGTTTTTTTAATAAATTAGAATTACTCCCATTAAAAGGCTATAGAACTTGAAAAAAAAAATCCAAATGAAATATTTGTTAAGATGGTTATATTTTGTACTTAATATTATAATTTTTTGCGCCCCTATATAAAAAAGGACTTAAAAAAAAAAAAAAAAAAACTCCTAACTCGATAGAATAAATAACAAAAGCAATAATTGAAACTAAGAAAATAGTAAAAAAAGAAGTATGAATCAGTTTTTATTAAATAAATCGTCTAAAACTTTTTGAAGACGTAAAATCATTCTAAAAATCACAAATAATAGGAAACAAAAGGTAAAAGACATGATATAAATAATAGAAAATAAAGGAATGATGAATTGGTGGGTGCCCCATGCAAAGTCACCATTGACAATAACTAAACTAGTGCCATCCATTTCCTTATTTTGAAAACCCTATGTCTCCCCATCATTAAACTATAACTCATTATTTTCCTTTTCGCCTATTATCCCTTTCTACCTCATTATTGAGACATACTTTATTTACTATTTTTATATCTTTTTTCTCTTACAAACTTACACAAAACCTCTATATTATTTGAATAACATTAGATTAATGATTTCAAAAATATTATTACAATACACACCTCTATTCAATAAGGGTGATTATTATAGATGTAATAAAAAATCATGTACTATCTAAGAAAAACTTTAGGAATTCATGGCATTAGTCATTGCATATATAATAAAAAAATATTTTTTAATTGTTATAATTTTTTCACGTGTGTAAATATAAAGCTCAAAGAAAAAATGTTTAGTATTTTAGGTATTGAAAAGCATGGGAGAAATATCCAACGTGCTTAATGGGATCATGGCAATGATTTGGGAATGTGTATCACGTATTGTATTCTGAGTTTATATAAATAGATAGATATTTGGAATATCTAATTTTGCTTCAAAATGAAGAAAACTATTCATTCATTCTTCTTTGCCCTACAACTAATTATTCAACACCTAATAATTTATTATACCACTTTCGTTGTGGACACTCACACTGCAATCAACGCCAAATAAGAATTAACTACAAAAATAAGATTTTTAATCTCAAAATTAGTTATTTGTTTGTCAAAATTATAAGAATTTAAAACTAAAATAATTAATGTTCAATCATTTTTAGAACTAAAATTATAATTGAACAACTCTAGACATTAATTTGATCTGGAAAATTTTAAACAAAATTGAGGCCAACAAAGAAAGTAAGATTATGAAGTCCATCAAAGTTGTTTGACAAGTATACGTAGCCCATTCGTATCTTTCATTATTTTGGAGTAACAAACTGTTTTCAATTATTTACTCATTAATCTTAATTTGGAAAAGTTTGTTTCTCTAATCTTTTATTATTTTAGAGTAATCACATTTTCTTTTCTTAATTACTCTTTTATCTTAATCTGTGTGAGAGAAAAGAGACCTCATTTCCGTTAAGGAAGAGGCTGATCCACAGTGCTGAGTGGAGCATGTAGCGGATACGAAAGCAACGGTCAAGATCGTTGCAACTAGTCAAATCCAATGGTTGAAAAGGCGTCCGTACAAGCTCAAACTTATCGACTAACAACGGTGTAGAAGGGTCCACGTGTCCAGTAGATAAAGGCTTATTAAGCCTCTGATCCAACGGACCCTGCTCATCCCATTCTTCCATTTTCTCTTCACTCAGAAGTCAACTGAAAGCAGAGCAGACAGTTGAATTCGTTGAGCCTTCGGAATCGTTACTGAGTCCATGGCTGACTCGGACAACGACTCGGGGGGAGCGCCGAACGCCGGGAACAGCGGCTTCAGCGAGTTGTCGCCGCGGGAACAGGACCGCTTCCTTCCAATCGCCAACGTCAGCAGGATCATGAAAAAGGCTCTGCCGGCGAACGCCAAGATCTCCAAGGACGCCAAAGAGACCGTGCAGGAATGCGTGTCGGAGTTCATAAGTTTCATCACCGGCGAAGCTTCCGACAAGTGCCAGCGCGAGAAGCGCAAGACGATCAACGGCGACGACCTTCTGTGGGCGATGACCACCTTAGGATTCGAGGACTACGTGGAGCCTCTCAAAATTTACCTCCAGCGCTTCCGCGAGATCGAGGGAGAGAAGACCGTGGCCGCGCGCGACAAGGACGCCGCCGCCTCCGCCGTCAGCGGCTACGACTATTCCCCGTCCTCCGCCGGCGTAGCCATGATGCATCACCCGGGACACGTCTACGGCTCCCCCGCGTTCCATCAAGTGAGTGCCGCTCCGGTTATGGGTAAGCCTGGAGCTGGAGCTGGGCCTGGGCCTGGGCCCACTTATCCTGCCCCTGGTAGGCCCAGATAGATACACACATATACATCGACGTGGTCCTCTATTTGCCACTCCTTTTTCTTATTAAAAATCATAAAAAGCGCGTATGCATGACTCATCATAACAAAGACTAATGCATGATTAATTAATTGGAGATTTGCGTTAATTTATTTAATTAAACTGTGAAGTGAAGAAATATGAACCAATTTTTGGATTGGGGCACGCACTCTGTAAAGTTAACACAGTGACGAGTGGGTGGGTTAGTGTTGTTACTGTTTCTGTGTCCGTTTCTGTTTCTATCATACTACTTTTTTTTTTTTCTTTTTTGTACAACATTGTTATCATTATTTAGTTACCTCCAATGCAAATTCTCAAACATTCCCAATCATGTGTACATAATAAACTCATCACTGTAAACATATCTGTTCAAGCTACCATTTCTGCTATAATCAAAAATGGGAGATGCAACGGTGCTTTTACTTGTTCCATTATTTTTCCTTGGGCCTTACTTTTGGGCTGCGCTTTCTATTGTAGGTTGACAAATTCTTCCTCCACCTCCATACCCTCTTCCTGCATTCCCATATAAAATTTTAATTCCATAACTGTCCTTGTTAAAATTATCTAAATACCTTTCTTTTTATTAAGCAACTTTGGGCACCCGGATCCATCCGTTATTATTTTTCGAAAGCCTCAAATCCGGTTCATAAATTGTTAACCAGTGGACTTCATCCGGTTTGTTATTATTTTTTGAAAGCCTCAAATCCGGTTCATAAATTGTTAACCAGTGGACTTCATCCGGTTTGTTGTTGTGAATCGGATAAAGGGTGTCATCCGGTTCACATTTTTTCAAATTTTTTTTTAAACTGCATTGTGACATATTAGTGAGGAGCATTGATGTACTTGAAAGTAAAAAAAGAAATTAATAGTCTCTTCTTTTGCTGTTATGTTTACTTCTCATTCCAATTTCCAACCCCAACCCCATCTTAAATGAAGAGTCTCTCCTCTCTCCTGCTGCATTTCATTAATTCATTGGTTCAAATGAAGAGTCAAAAAGAGTCTCCTCTGCTGCATTTCAGACAGAGTGTCTCTTTGACTCTTCATTTGCCTTAATTAAATTAATTTAATTTTATGAAAGCCAATGAATCAATGAATAAATTCGTGGAAATGAGAGACTCTCCATTTAAGATTTTAAGATGGATTTAAGATTTTAAGATGGGGTTGGAAATTGAAATGAGAAGTAACTCTTCATTTCTTTTTTACTTTCAAGTATTAATTGGATGGTGATAGGTAACAACTAACCAACTCCTCTGCTCCTCCCCAATCTATATTAATTTTAATTGGTGGTGATAGGTAACAGCTAACCAACTCATCTGTCACAGTGCATTTAAAAAAAATTGAAAAAATGTGAACCGGATGGCATCCTTATCCGGCTTACAGATTTACAAACCACAGATTTACAAACCGGATGAGGTCCACCTACCACCCATCCGGTTTGCAATTCACAAATTTACCTTATGACAACCGGATGGGGTGGCGTCTGGTTCACAACTTACAAACTAGATGGCACCCCCCATCCAGTCCATCCGGTTAACAATTTATGAACCGGACCTCAGGCTGTCCGGTTCTCAAATTTCAAAAAATGAGAACCGGATGGCTTCATTCGGGTGCCCTACCAGAAATTTCAAAATTACTTAATAAAAAAGGGATATTTAGGTAATTTTAACAAGGACAGTTGTGGAATTAAAATTTTGTATGGGGGTGGAGGAAGAGGGTATGGGGGTGGTGGAAGAATTTGTCTTGCAGGTTGTGGTGGGTTTGCTACGAGCCCAGAAAGCCCAAGACTATACATCTTGTAATGGAATCATACTTTTGTTTACTGCCATTTTCAATTCATCAAGATAAAGTACTGGTGATTAGAGTTTGGAACGTTCATAGACAGAGTGACAACTGAAAAATTGGATAAAAAATTTGAAAAAATCAACCTTTTTTTCTGTATTGAATTGAAATTCGAATTTGATTTAAAAACGCACACACATACATTATTCAAAAATTTATAATATTAATCATATTTTTTATAAATTTGTAAAATTTTAAAATAACTTATAACTTAAATCTAATTATGGAAAATTTAGTTAAAGCTGTGTTTTTTTTATCAATTATTTGAATTAAAATACATAAATATAATTGTTAAGATTTTTAGGTTTATACTATTGTTCCATATAAAGCGACGTATAAACGGAATATTCGATATATAAACTTTTTTATTATATTTATTATTTGTTTAATGTTTTTTCAAAAGTGAAGATCAAACTGAAGAACGATCCGATCTGAAGTACTTTAAATTAAATTTTAGCTCAAATGGATGCAACGATGAATTAAGAAAATTAAAGTAATTGCGAGGATGATTCTTTTATTCAAAATCGATTCCATCTAATGTACAAACACCCGTAATTAGAGTATGATTTTTGTTTATTTACATTTACTTTTATTTTTGAATATCGTTATTTTTATTTAACTTCTCATTTGGTTAAAATTAGACAAGAAAGCTATAATATTTTAAACATAACGGAATCTCTTGTAATTAAAACAATCGGAAAGGGAAAAATTGCTCTTAATAAAAATAAATGAAAAGACAATAATTTTTTTTATGTTTTACGAAAAAAATCCTATTACAATAATATAAAAATATTTAATAAATAGTGGTTGAATTGAAGGTTTAGGTTTATTGTACAAAATTTCTATTATTTATGTTCAAGGAGATAAGATATTTTTAATTTTTTTTCAGCAAATGAACAAAAGATATTTTTCAGTTGTTGTGGAAAGAAGAAAGATTGCGATGTTATAGAAGCATGTCTCTCTTCTTCTCACTCCTCATCTTCTCTCCCCATTTGGCATAACAGTATCAAAATCGAATCTTTGTTCGAAAGATGGCTTGCTCCAGCTTCCTCTGCCCCGTAGCTTTTAGCCTCTCGCAAAAACCACTTCAATCCACCTTTCTGCATTCCTCCGTCAACCCCTCTTTTCTCACACTCAACATTCTTCCAAAGAAATTGAGAAAACCCCACCAACTGAGAAGCCTTGTGGTGGCCAAATCCAATGGCAGTGACTCTGCCGATGTTCCTGACCGTTTGATTTCAGCACTCTGTTACTTTTACCCCTTCTTTGATGGGATACAGTACGGAAAGTATGTAATCACTCAGTTCTACCCTGTTCAGGCCATTATTCAACCACTGGTTCCTGCAATAAGAGTTTTCAAGAGCTTCCCCTTTAATGGGTTCCTTGTGTTTTTGACCCTTTATTTTGTTGTGGTGAGAAACCCCAATTTCAGTAGGTATGTGAGGTTCAACACTATGCAAGCCATTGTCCTTGATGTGCTGTTGATTTTCCCTGACCTCTTGGAAAGAGGTTTTAATCCCAGAGATGGGTTGGGGTTGGATTTGATGATGAGTTTGGATAGCACAGTGTTCTTTTTCCTCTTGGTGTGCTTGGTTTATGGTTCTTCTTCCTGCTTGATGGGTCAAATCCCCAGATTGCCCATTGTTGCTGAGGCAGCTGACAGGCAGGTTCTTTGAATCACCAACCCATTATTATTGATAATTTACTTGTATAGCAAAGCAACTTAAGCCTAGGTAGTGGAAAAGTTTGCATTTTCACTTCCATAATAGCTATCCTAGAAAGCTTCTGCCAAACGGATTTTAGTCGTTTATTACATTTCTGGATTCTAGTATGTCTTTCTAAACCAGGATTGGATTATTGTAAGACGATGAGAAGCTTCCCTTTCCCCATTGTTAATTGAATTCAATGTTTTTTCTCTCGCTGAATGTTTATGGCTTTTGAGTTGTCGCGTTTCTCGCACACAAAGACACATTAATTTCTTAGTTCTTACATTGTAAGGTTTTAGTTTGAGCTATGTGAGAGTTCAGACTTCAGAGTGGTGTTTTTATACAATGGTTATGTACAAGGGTGGACGAGGCACAAATCAAGGTACTTTGGTAATGTTAGAATATTTTTCTATTGATATTTTTGTATCTCCATATAGTCTTCTATGTTGATAAACTTTTCTACATGTGACGGAGCCAAGGCAACCCAGAGAAATCGTTTGCTTCATACGTAGACAGCAATGCAGCTGTGGATAGTATTGAACTATTAATGCCAGTTTTCTCTGCCTTTTTCTGAAAGCATGAAACCAATTTGTTATGTTGGTTGTTATTCGAAAAGTTAGTAATTATTGAGGTACCCATATCCTTATACTAGATCTCAATGCATTTCATTAGTTTCTCTTCTATCTTTTATAGCTTAACACATGTAGAGTGGTCATGATAGAGTGTGAGCCCGACTTGAATGTGAATGTGGTAAGAATTCCTTAAATATTTATGACAGGACTTGGATAGTTCCTTAATCGATATGACAAGCTTTTCTGAGATACAGGATGGTGTCAATGCTTGAAGGTGGTGGGACTAGGGTAACCCTAGAGAGGTTTAATCAATCTTCATTTAGCATCTAAAGGTGTTACATGCAGTAGAAATTCTGATGTGTGAATGTAAAGTTCCATCACTCTTCCCAAGTTTAGGAGGGCTTGAGGATTGACAACCCTTAGCACTTATGACTACATATCAATGGAAACTTCATTATGAAATCAAAGGATAACAGTATGTGAATATATAGCCTTGAGTACAATCTATACTAGTCTTGTCTTTGGTCTCAGTATCCACTTAAAAGGGCAATTGGAATTCCATTTTTATATTGCTGCACTCCTTTCATTATTTATCTGTTGTCTCAAATAGGTTCAAGAGATGTCCCTCAAGTGGGATATATGGGTAACTGACTACCTTTCCATGTTTATGTTGATAAAAAAGCAACTGCATAAAATTTGGTTGCAGAGTTCTATTCTTGACCTCACCTATACTATCTGTGATTAACTACACAATACTCATGTATTGTGGCTGTTGTTCTTGAAAAATGCACATAGGCGTTGGAACCGTATCGACTACTCTTAAACTCACCTGGTCTAATATCAAACGCTCGTTAACATTATGTTTTGAAACGCTCTTATTTATTTCCTTTCATTGTGATGTAAGGGCTGCAAGCAAAGCCATTTCAAGTTAACATGCCTCTTCGCGCTTCTGTTCTGTTTTGTTTCATACCCTCTCTGCGACTCTCATTGGAAAAATGTTATGATGTTTTTTTCACTGAAATAATATGTTAAAACTTTCAAGACATGCAATTTTCTATTTTAGGGTGAACACTGGATATGGTAGTACTTCACCGAAACCAACAAATCGTACAAACCAAGACTCAATAATTGGCTAGTTGAGACTTCACCTCTTTATTTTCAATATAAATAATCCTTGTCCTTTGAGTTTAGTTTGAGAAGTAGTCAATGCAAAGTTATAATTATATTAAAGATTAATTAACAGCTATTTCATGTATAATTTTAAAACTCAACAAATCTTATTTTTATTATACATCACAATTTATCATTAGATACTAGTTTAAAAAATATTTATATTGTTAGTTAAATTCTTTAATGTTTAATCTTACGACACTGGTTTGTTAAATCTTCATTTATAGTGGTAGTTTTGTGCCATACAACCGTTTATTTTCCTCTACTCTAACTACACGCGTATAATTGGTGAAATTCTCAAATTTTCAAGTAAACCTTAACTAGAAGAGTGGCTATGAATTTTTTTTTTTCTTGTAATAATTTAAATGAAATCATATTAACAGAAGAGATATTTTCATACAACATTTTTATAATATTTTCTACTACATTTTTTTTAATTACAACAGCATCTACAATTATTGACAATCAAGGATCTATGATGTCGGATCTAAAATGATCCTTAACTTTTCCTTTCACCCTAAGACTATAAACAACACAAAGCAGCCAAATTCAGAGGAGAAATATAAAAGAAGAGAAAAGTGTGATGAGGGGAGCCAGAAATGGTAGAATCATAGAAGCAGGGCCATGAGCTTTCCCATAAGGCACGTAGGTGTAGAGATTAGGAGGGGCATAATAAGGATTTGGTGGTCCATAACCATAACCAAAAGTGTAAGGAGCAGGAGGGGTACAACACTGAACACTTCCAGCAGGAGGACACTTGGATTGGCCTTGTCCTGTCTTGTGTGGTGGTGGTGGAGGAGGAGGAACACCATACATAAAGTAACCAGAAGGTGGTGGTGGTGGTCCTCCATAAGAAGGATAATCAGAAGGACAGTTCTCACAAGAAGTTGGGGTTGGGATGACATCAGCTAATGCATCCCCATAAGCTGTAAGATCAAAGTTGGACTCTGATAATAACCAAAGGGCTATACCTACAATAGCCACAAACTTTGTTCCCAACATCTTCTCTTCTCTAAACCTTAATGTTTTACTTGCTTTAGACTAGGAAAATTCATTTATAAGAAGCAATGATGGGGATTGCAATGATGAGCTTACAAAAGCTTTAGGGGAAAAGAGTGTTTTAATACAGTGTAGGATCTTTCTCTTCTTTTAATACAGCACATATGTCTTCATATTATTGAACTAACACACACTAATGCCCTCCACTTTGCATGACTTTGTGCTAACTGATTGATCAAGTTTACAACCTTTCTTTTTCACTTCTTTTTCTATCTATAAAGATTATTTTAGACCTTGTCATTTTCATCTTAGATAAGGCTGTGCTACCGTTCATGATGGAATTCCTCACCATGAATTAAAAGTTAAATTATAACTTTAATTTCCAATATGCGATTTTTGTCGGCTTATTCTTGTAACGATTTTAGTTCTTATGTTTGAAAGAACATGTGATTTTGGTTAAATCCTGAATTTTACGTATATTTATTTATTTTATTCTACAGAGATTAATTTTTAAACTTAACATATTCATGTTATCATAAAATAATTAAAATACTTTTAATAATAATAATAATAATAATAATAAT